>Ga0315281_10001036_pt1 | contig 40517 bp, 36 predicted proteins | sample YL17G07_0_MG_FD_204540 | JGI IMG/M metagenome (GOLD analysis project Ga0315281, IMG submission 204540) | Sediment microbial communities from Yellowstone Lake, YNP, Wyoming, USA - YL17G07_0 | ecosystem: Environmental > Aquatic > Freshwater > Lake > Sediment | place: USA: Wyoming | collected...
ATGTCCCCCTGGATTTTTCAAAAAAATAAAGTGTTACGAAAATTGTTTCATATTTCGATATTCGATATTCGAATTTGGTTGCGGCCAAAGGCCGCGCTAGGTATATCCTGAAGAAAATCACTATCCCTTCTTTCAGACATAGACTATCCCTTTTTTAATATCACCGGAAACCTTTTTAAAAGGATAAATAGGGAAGTTTATTTCTTAATCTATTGACAGCTTCTTCTTTTGTTAACATGTTTTCTTCCTCAAACAGAAACTAAAAATGTCATAGTTCTTTCCTTGAATATATCATACGAGGAGGTAATATCCCTAATTCTCGCTGAAATATTGCTGTCGAAACCGTCATCATGAAAAGGCTTGCCATCGGAAAGGGTATAGAGGTCTTCTTCCGGTTCCTTCAAAAAAATCAACGTATCCGTCTAGTAGCGCATCAACTTCTCTACCGCGGCAATAACGTCTTTTGTCTGAGGGATAAACACCTCTTCCATCTGGGCGCTGTATGGCACGGGGGTGTCAGGAGCGGCAACGCGGATGATTGGGCCATCCAAACAATCAAAACAATTTTCACTAATGAGGGCGGATACCTCAGCGCCAATGCCGCCTGTTTTGGTCTGCTCGTGTAGCACAACTACCTTGCTGGTCTTCTTCACGGTGTTGAAGATGGCCTTTTTATCGAGCGGCAGGAGGGTTCTTAAGTCGATAATCTCACAGGATATGCCGTTTCCTCCAAGCGCTTGCGCGGCTTCCAGTGCCGTATGCACCATTGCCCCGTAGGTAATGATCGACACGTCCTTGCCCTCCAGGGCCACCCGTGCCTTTCCAATCGGTACTATATAGTCCTCCTCCGGCACGGCATCCTTCACGCGTCTGTAGAGATACTTGTGCTCGCAATAGATAACGGGGTCGTTGTCGCGAATAGCCGCCTTTAGCAGTCCTTTAGCGTCATACGCGGTAGAAGGCGCTACGATTTTTAATCCCGGCACGTTGGAAAAAAATCCTTCTATACACTGTGAGTGAAAGGCGCCACCGTGGATATTTCCTCCGACCGGCGCACGAACGACAATGGGGGTTGCCGCGCCCCACCGGTAATGATTCTTTGCGGCCACGTTAACCAGTTGGTCAAATGCGCATGAGATAAAATCGGCAAACTGCATTTCTACCACGGGTCTCATGCCCACGAGGGACGCACCGATAGCGGCGCCGGTAAATCCCGACTCCGCAAGCGGGGTATCCAGGACGCGCCACTCGCCATACTTTTCGATAAATCCTTCCGTTACGCGAAATGCCCCGCCATAAACACCAACGTCTTCGCCAAGGATAAAAACACTCGCATCCCGCGCCATTTCCTCGTCCAATGCCTCTTTAATTGCCTCAAGGTAAGTAATTTCTTTCATAGACCTCCTACTCCTCTTCTATCGGTGTTGCATAAAGGCCGCTGAAACAGTCTGTCCCGTCAGGATATGGGCTTTCTTCCGCAAATTTCTCTGCTTCTTCAATCTCTTTTAATACCTGCGCGGTAACGCCATCCATCTCTTCCTTTTTTACACCCGCGCTCTCAAGCAAATACCTTTCCATCGTAAGGATAGGGTCTTTCTTTTTCCAGGCCTCCAGGAGTTCCCGCGGGACGTACTTTGCGCTATCGTGTTCCGAATGGCCGTGCATCCTCATGGTCTTGCATTCGATAAAGGTAGGCCCGCCGCCGTTTCTTGCAACGGTATAAGCCTCCTTTGCCGCCGTATAAACTTCAACAACGTTGTTTCCATCAACGATCTTGCTTGGTATGCCGTAGGCCAGGGCGCGATCCGCTACGTTGCTTATGGCCATCTGCCGGTGTACAGGTGTGGAATAGGCATACTGGTTATTGTTACAAATAAAAACGATCGGGAGCTTCCGGGCGGCTGCAAAATTCATCCCCTCGTGAAAATCGCCGCGGCTGGTGCCTCCGTCACCCGTGCAGGCAACGGCAATCCGCTTTTCACCCCGCATTTTAAAGGCAAGGGCAGCACCCGCTCCCACCGGGTAATTGTCCGCAAGGTGGCTGGGAAAGGCAAAGACGCCAAAATTCAAATCGCCAATGTGGACGTTTCCCTCCTTGCCGCCGGTAACACCCGTTTTCTTGCCGAGATACTGTGCCATGATGCGTTTTGCAGAAATTCCACGGACGAGAAATGCCCCCATGTCCCTGAAATAGGGCGCTGCAATATCGTCCCTTTCGAGCGCACAGCCGTAACCCACAGAGACCGCCTCCATGCCGTTACTCGTCCACGCCCCGCCCAGGATTTTTCCCTGGTGGTAGAGCGACGTGACACGGTCTTCCAACCTTCGTGTCAGCTTCAGGTAATAATACAATCGCAACAAATCTTCCCGCTTAATATCCATCGGTATCTCCACGTAAAAAACCTTTAACCGTTTTGGAAAAGAACTACTGAAACCCTGAAACCCTAGCGCGGCCTTTGGCCGCAACCAAATTCGAATATCGAAATATGAAACAATTTTCGTAACACTTTAGTTTTTTGAAAAATCCAGGGGGACATAAAAAACACTATAGCCCCGTTAGGGGTGATCTGTTTGTAGCGCAATAAAATTCAATAGGGTAAACAGCTCCGTAGGAGCGGCCTGTTATGATTGACCGGCAGACAGGTCGCTCCTGACGGAGCTAATGTCTGCTATGGCATCCTATCTTGCTACAAACAGGTTGCTCCTACGGAGCTTATCGGTAATACGTTTTTCAAAACACTAACGTGTTACCCATTTTTAAATGACAAGAAACTCAATGCTCCAAACTTTACGTAAGCATCATCTAATCAATGCCTTACAGTTATGCATTTTGAAAAACGAGCATAAAAAACAAGAAGTTGATAGATTGTAGTACAGATTGCACAGATTTTGGGCTACCGAACTGCACAGATTATTTAGACCGTAAAAAGGATGTGTGTTTTTCTTTAGCCCCGGAGGGGTGGCCTGTTTATAGCATTGAATGCGAATTAATGTATTTAGCAACCGTAGGCAGAAGGCGCATTTTTATCCCCCCGTCATGGCGCGATCCGCCTCCTTTTGTGCCTTAAGTTCCTTTATGTGATTCTCAAGCTCTTCGATATGCCCTTTTTCCCACTCTGCAAGATTGAGCAGCATCTTGCGCGTGGCGGGTTTTGCAGCCTGCGACGCGGCACGATAATAATAATCATACGACTCCTGCTCTCTCCGAATTGCCTCCGTAAGTATTTCCATCATAGCGCCAGGCTGTGCCGTTTTTTCTATTTGCATACATCCCCCCTTTCCCCAACAAGTCAGAAAACGAAATCTTCCGAAAAAAGCGAAGCAAAAGCTTCTGTTACAGGCGCATTCCCAAGCCGGAGCTTAGGAATGAGAAGAACTTAACACGTACGGACTTTACAACCTGCTACACGATCAAATTTAATCGCCGCAAGCCCTGTAATTGGGGATTATCTACGTTCTTGTGCTGGATCAGCACCTTAAAGGCCTCTCCCATCGCTTCAGGGTGGAGGAGATTCTTCGCCTTTAGTACGGTGTGGACGTCCATAGTGCTGCCTTGTAACTTTTCAAGCATACCTAGTGCAATAAGATATCGGGATTGTCTTACAAAGCCCGTGACCTCCAAACCCGCTAACCCGCCCGCATCTATCAGGTGCGTAAAATTAACGTCAGCAGTTATGTCTTGCTCTCCCACGCGTTCGTAGTAGTCGTGGTTAACGGTGTGTTTATAAAAGCATCGCGGAGTGCTACCATGGTGTCCCTCATAATAAGCGCCATCCATTGTGTCACCATAATCTACCGTAACGACAAACCCCTTGCGCAATCTCTCCGAAACGTGCCGCAACCATGCCGAAGCATCCTGATTTACCGCGTACTCTCGCCCTTCTTTTAACTCCACCGGGTAGGTTGTGAGATGATTCTGCAATGCGCGGGTGGATATTTCATCCTCCACCTCAATGAAATTTCCCTTATTATAGCTTACGTATATTTCTTTTAACATCATATTTTTTACCCGCAAGCGATGGACGGGCAGGGCGTCAATAAATTCATTGGAGAAAAAGCATCCCTGAATTTCGTCAAAGGTAAACCCATCCGGTGTGTAATTATGCCATAGTACCTTTTCTCCCGAGTATATGGCGCCCGTATCTCTATCATACGCATCACCAGGGGAAGGCCGGACGGCAGGCGTTTTCTCTGCCGGAAGCACCTGATTTAAAAGACGTCGCTGTTTGTGCATTGAGTAAGGATTTGACTCAACGATGATATATTGAAAGTTGTCATACAATTCCGGATACTCATTCTTTATTTCCTGAATAATGTCATAATACAGCCAGCCGCTGTTTGAACCTATCTCTACAAAGGTAAACCGCGTCTTGCCTATAATCCGCCACATCTCCTCCAATTGTCTTGCAATCAGTTGCCCAAATATCTTGTGGACGGTGGGGCTTGTGTAGTAATCCCCGGATATCCCGACCCGCTCCGTAGGGGAGTTGTAATATCCGAGTTGTGGGTGGTAAAGAGCCAGCCGCATAAACCCGGCAAAGGTAATCTTTCCTTTTTTTTGGATTTCTTCTATGATAACATTCTTAAGCAATGACATAGGTAGTTGGTTTGCTAAAATACAAAATACCTGCACAACACGTACGCAAATAGACTTCCCATGGATAATCTCGCAACAATTTGGTAGCGTTGCCAGGTGGACATCTGATAAAAGCCCACCCATTGCAATCCTTCCATGAGTCAAAGCCGTTGTGGTAAACGGGCTTTTTTAAGGTACTTCAAATTGACAATTAAATCTGATTATGATATTTTAATTAATAGGGTGTAATTATCCTGTTGCTCCTTTTTCATGGTTTGTTTCCTCAAAACGATGTGGTTGTTTTTGCACCAGGTTTTTTACTCCACGAAAGAATTATACCAAAAATATTTCTACTTTATAAAGGAAATCACCCCTATAGGCTCACGCCTGGAATTCACTTTCCGGACGGAATGTAGGGGGAGGATTCACGTTTCAATAAGTTGTGGCAGAATTCTGGCGAGAGGCCACAGCAAAAACAGCACAAAAACCGCTTGTGTAAAATGGAATCTTGTACAATTATGTAAAACCATGTGTGTGGAGTATTGTTTGTGGATAACGAAAAGCCAAATACAACCACGAATAGGCATATCAAAGTCCTCGAAGAAGGAATAAAAGAGGGTATTTTTGGCAGTATTAAAGACAGGGAGATAGACCATATCGAGTACGACCGCTGGATGAGCGTCGTCCGGGGGCCTGAAAAAATTATTTTCAAGGATGGCAGTGCGGTAATGTTTAAGTGTGACATCCGACATTATTGGATGGCGCAAAATCCCGATACCCCTATCAGGGAAGCAATTGCTTATCAAATCGACAGGATTGTCGGACTCGGCCTGGTGCCGAAAACAATGGTGATCGACGACACCATCAACAATGTCAGGTACGATGGTTCGGTACAAGAATGGATACCAGATGCTAAAAATGGGTATGATATCGAGAAATTTACCCCCGAAGAAAAAAAGGACTTTGACCGGCTAAGAATCTTCGATTTTGTGATAGGAAATAGCGACAGGCATCTGGCAAACGTTTTGTTCACGACCGACGGAAAGATGCACGCCATCGATCACAATGCAACCCTTATCATTTCCCCCGAAGACGATATTTTATCTTTTGCGGACTCCATTATACTTTTCTTTAGCCGTAATGTAATTCACGACATGCCGCACGTTGTGGGTATCATAGAAACGTTTTATGAGAACAAAGACAAGATACTGAAGTTGATTGACACGTACATGCAAGACAATACAGACCTCGCCAAATTGATGGTGGAATCGCGGATACTCTATTTATATAAAATGTTAAAAAAAGACCGGCCGTTCCCCAAAAAATATCGCGAGTGGCGAAATGGTTTAGATGCGGAAATACACGAGATTTCCAAGAGGGAGAACAAAAAGTGTTTTTCGTAAGAGACTAAAACCTTCTTAGATTGGATGTCGGGGGGGTATACGATGGAGTGTGTTGAGAAAAGTCTGCCGAAGGCGTAAGTTCATGTATCGGAATTCCAAGGCATTCTCGTAGCGCGGGGGTTCATCCCCCGCCAATGCCTACCGTAAAGGTCGGCGCTACAAGAAAAAGCCGTCGCCCTAGGCGACCTCATTTAATGTTTGCTAAATAATTTTGAAAATGAAGACCCCTGTAAAATCAAGTTAACAGTAAAGGCGTGATATCCGTGATTAACTGCATTAATTAGCGATACTGTTTATCTGCTGAGTTTCAGGTATTTCCCAGGATACTAACAGGATATTATATATCTAACCATTATCACAACTAAGCACTAGCTTTTAGGGGAAGGCGCTGTTTTCAACTGATTCACCTTCTTTGTTAGCCTTGATTTTCTTCTGTCTGCAACGTTTTTCGTTAAAATTCCCTTAGAAACGCCTTTATCTATTTTCTTTACCGTTAGGCGAAGTTCTTCTTCCACAGCTTTTACGTCCCCCACCCTCAGGGTAGTCAGGAACTTTTTCAACTGCGTTTTTAAAGCCGATCTGTGCGTCCTATTTCTCAAATTACGCTTTATGTTTTGCCTAAGCCTCTTTTTGGCAGATTTCATTGTTGGCATATACGTGATAACCCCTTCCTCAATATTTAAAGATAGATGACTAAATAGAAAACAATTATTATAATAATGTTATGTAATTTGTAGCCTAAAGTCAACAAGAAATCGCGGGACTAACCCGACTTTCGCAATTCGAAGGGTGGATATACCGCTAAACTATAGAAGCTTTTTGCTATGGAATAAGCCTTCAGCCCAAATGCCTGGGAAGTTACCTTTGCAATTGAATTTGTTATCCTTTATTGATACAATTCACATCATGTTGGTTCATGGATGTTTCACTGTTATGTAAGCGGGTTATTGGATGGCATGGATAAACTCCGTTTTTCCGTACCTGTTTAACTCGCACGCCTTGATTGAAAAAATCTTTCTTTTAAAACACACATATTACGGTAATGCCCATAGAAGAATTCACTACTGCAAACTTTTTCAGCAAGGCGCGGATGCACGTCCTGCTCTTTGTAGCAACCCTCCTGACAACTTACTACGTGAATGGATTATCATACGCCATAACCATTATGATCATCCTGCTTGCCCATGAACTGGGGCATTATTTCATGTGCCGGAAGTATCACGTCCCTGCGACTATGCCCTATTTTATACCGCTCCCGTTCCCACCTTTCGGCACCTTTGGCGCGGTAATTAAGATGAAGGGAGCTATGCCGCACAAAAAGGCTTTGTTTGACATCGGTGCCGCCGGTCCGCTTATGGGACTCTTCTTTGCCATTCCTGCAATCATTATCGGTTTGTTCCTATCCGATATGCGTCCCGTGCCGGCAGATACGGCTCTGTACCTCGGTCTTGGGGAGCCGATGTTGTTCTCCTGGATATCCCATCTGATATTTGGCACGCTCCCTGATGGAATGGACATTTACCTTCACCCCATTGCCTTTGCCGGCTGGGCCGGGCTGTTTGTTACGGCGCTAAACCTCCTGCCCATAGGCCAACTTGACGGCGGGCATATTGTCTATGCCTTACTAGGGAAGAAATGCGACATCGTTTATCGTATAGGAATATTTATCTTTTGCGTAATCGCTATTCTTGTATATCCGGGGTGGATGGTCTTTGCCGTGTTACTGCTGATATTCGGGTTCCGGCACCCCTCTCCTATGGACGACGTCGCCACGCTCGATCCCGTCCGCAAGGTGGTTGGCGTCTTCCTGTTTATCATATTTCTCGTATCTTTTACGCCAGTGCCCCTTAAACTCACGTGAAGAAAAAAGTGGTTATCGCCATGAGCGGCGGCGTGGACAGCAGCGTTGCCGCCTATATGCTCGTGGAACAAGGCTACGAAGTTGTCGGATTGTTTATGCGCCTGGGCATTGACAGGCTGGACGCCTTAACGAAGACGAAGGTATGTTGCAGCCTGGAAGACGCCAACGACGCGCGCAGCGTGGCCGACCAACTCGGCATACCCTTTCACGTCCTCAATTTTAAAGAGGCCTTTGACCGCATCATAGACGTCTTTTGCACGGAATACCTGAACGGCAGGACGCCAAACCCGTGTATTATGTGCAATCAGGAACTGAAATTCGGCAAGCTGCTGGATTTTGCCGATATGCTGAATGCCGATTTTGTCGCCACAGGACACTACGCAAAGGTGGAGGAATCACATAACCGCTATCTGCTGAAAAAAGGCGATGACGTGCGGAAAGACCAATCGTACGTGCTTTTCTCATTAAACCAGCGCCAACTCTCAAAAACCCTCTTCCCTTTAGGAGCAATGACCAAGGAATCGGTACGGAAAAGGGCGGGGGAACTGAACCTGAAGACCAAAGACAAACCGGAAAGTCAGGATATATGCTTTGTCCTGGACAATAATTACCACTCCCTCCTGTACGAAAGATACGGAAGCCGGATATCACCGGGTGAGGTAAAAGACCGGCAGGGGAACCTCCTGGGAAGGCATCCCGGCTCACCTTTTTTTACCATTGGACAGCGTAAAGGACTTGGCATTGCCCTGGGAACGCCGCGCTACGTGATTGACATAGACCCACGGGAAAATGTCGTGGTGCTCGGTACGGACGGTGAATTATGGGAGGAAGAGCTAAGGGCGTCAACGCTCAACTGGATTTCCATCGACGGGTTGCAATCCCCAATGGAAGTCCAGGCAAAAATACGGTATAACCATACCCCGGCGCCCGCCATCGTTTATCCCGAAGGGACAGACGCAGTGCGCGTCGTGTTTAAAGAGCCGCAACGGGCCATTACGCCGGGGCAGGCGGTGGTTTTTTATCATAACGACGTGGTGGTGGGCGGCGGTTGGATAGAGAGAAAAACGTCAACGGACGCCGCATGCGCTGAAACGTCTTGTGAAAAGCCGTTGCTGTAGCTCAGGGCTTCAGCCCTGATGTATCCTTGCATTGTACGTTGCGCTAAACCACCACACAATACTGATAATGCAGGGTGTTGGCGTAGGAACACGGCGCCCGTGTCCATACACGTAAACAAGAAAGTTGCCGAAGGTCTAATTTAATGTATAGGAAATTACGAGCAATAGTAGGGCGACCCTTTAGGATTGCAACCTCTGGTGCGTATTTAGGGAGTTGCAAGGCTAAAGCCTTGCCCTACGTATAAACAGATAAAAGCCATTAAAGGCCTAATTTAATGCTCAGGAATTTCAAAACGACTTTGTAGTGGCAATTCATGAATTGCCACTACACTGTTTAAAGTCGCCGAAGGCCTAATTTAAAACAGTGGTGAAGCCAGCGGTTCTAAGCATGTTCACTTAGACCGGGTACATACATCGCTCCTATTTTCAATATAAACAAAGGGCTATACACATGCAATATCAAGTAGGAAAAATAGGAAGGGTCGTTGTGGCAAGGTTTGAAGACAAGGAGGACGTCATCGGTAATCTTACCGGCATCGTAAAAAAAGAGGGCATCACCGCCGCCGTGTTTTACCTGGTTGGCGGTATGAGGGAAGGCAAGATTGTTGTGGGCCCTGAAAAGGACGAGCTTCCACCCACCCCGGTTTGGCGCACGCTTGGAGAAAGCCATGAAGTAGTTGGCTTTGGAACCATTTTTCATCAAAATAACGAACCGAAGATTCACTTACATGCCGCATTTGGTAAAAAGGACAGCGTCAAGGTGGGCTGCCTGAGAGAGAATTCCACGACCTTCCTTGTCCTTGAAGCGGTTATCATGGAGCTTTCAGGCATTAACGCGGTAAGGGAGTTTGACCCGTCCGTTGGACTAAGCATACTTACATTGTCTTAAAACAACTTTAAACAAAAACGAGATAAAACATGGAGATTTTAAAGGCTATACAAGAGAGAAGAAGCATACGGAATTTTCAGAAGAAAGACATTCCGGCAGGGGTGGTTGACAAACTTATCCATTCCCTGGTTTGGGCGCCAAGCGCCGGAAACCTGCAGGCAAGAAAATTTTATTTTGTAAAAGACAAAGGGTTAAAAGAAGCCATTGCCTCTGCATCGCTGAACCAGGATTTTATAGCCGAAGCCCCCCTGGTCATCGTCGGATGCACCGACAACGTAATCTTTGAAAAGTACCGCGAAAGGGGTGTCTCCCTTTACGCCATTCAGGACGTAGCGGCAAGCATTATGGGAATGATGCTGGTGGCGCACGAAAACGATCTCGGCACCGTATGGGTAGGTGCATTTATTGATGAGGAGGTAAGCGAAATACTAAATTTACCTCACAATTTACACCCCGTTGCAATTGTGCCCGTAGGGTATCCTTTAAGTGTTCCAACTCCGCCGCCGCGTGTATCGGAAGGAACAGCGATTGTGTTCAAGTAACTAAAGCAAACGGAATAACACAGAAGGTGCTAAACAACCTGGCACTGCAAAGCCGCAACCAATTTAGCGCCCCTTCTTCACAAGGCTGAAGATTAAATTTCCTTGCAAGCCTTTAAATTGCTGGTAAAATCAACGGCATTAAATATTTTACCCGCATTACGTTTATCGTATAGAAGGTACCGTTTCCCAACAACATTGGAGTTCTCCAAAAATTTTAATGAGGCGCCGTGCGTCATCCTTATGAATAATAATAGTGCTACTACCCGTGTCTCGGTCGTTTCCTGTGAGAGTTACGATAGAGAAAAGATTGTTGCAGCAGTGGAGCAAACCTTTAACCATTTTGGCGGCATCCAGGCCATTATAAAAAAAGGGACAACGGTATTATTAAAACCTAACTGGCTAAAGAAAAGCCGTCCGGAAGAGTGCATTATTACTCATCCGACGCTCATAGAAGTTGTTGCCGAAAAGGTGCTGGAGGCAGGCGCAAAAGTTATTATCGGCGATAGCCCCGCCTTTGGCGCGGTGTCGGGCATTGTAAAACGCGTAAAACTTGACCAGTTTGCAAAAAAGCATGGCATCGAGATCGTCGAACTCGATGCGCCGCGGAAGATAAAGGCGCAATGCGGGACAAAACATTTTAGACTAACCGTCTCCGGCAAGGCGCTTGACGTAGACGCCATTATCAACCTTCCAAAACTCAAGGTTCACTGCCAAATTTTATATACCGCGGCGGTGAAGAACATGTACGGGTGCGTTTCGGGTAAGAGAAAGGCATGGAGGCACTTCAAATCGAACAATAATATTGATTGGTACACAGAAATGCTTCTGGCGAATTATCAAGCCGTCAAGCCCGTCTTTACCCTGGTGGATGCCGTTATGTCCATGGAAAAACGCGGGCCAACCGGCGGTGTGCCGAAGCAGACGTCGCTAATTTTGGGCGGGGTTGATTGTATTGCTATTGACCGGATTATAGCCGAGATCATCAACGTCCATCCATCCCACGTGCCGATCCTGCGCACGGCAAAGGCGCACGGCATTGGCGAGCAGGATATTGCCAGGATTGAAGTCGTTGGTAGTCCCGTATCGTCCGTAAGGGTTCCCGACTTTGTGCTGCCCAATCTGTCGCCCATTGGTTTTAGCGCCAGGCAGGTCGTCAAAAGCCTGGTGAAACACCTGTGGCTGAAGAGTTTTGGAAAGGCGTCTGTGCTGCTCCTGGCCGCCTCTTTTTTATATCCTCTGTGCGCCTTCTCCGAACCGGACAGGCTTAAGAGTTTTCCGGCGCAGATTGCCATCGATGATATTATCCACGTTCCTACCGGCCAAAAGGTTTCCTTTTCCAACCTTTCCTCTTTTTTTGATTCCCCGGGCATTCTCTATGTCGGGGAAACCCATGCGAATAAGGCCTCGCACCAGGTGCAGCTAAAGGTGCTCAAGGCGTGTTATGAGAAATTTCAGGGGAATATCGCTATTGGTATGGAGATGTTTACAAGACCTTACCAGCCATTCCTCGACCTGTGGGTTGCCGGTGAAATTGACGAGAATAAGTTCCTTGAGGAGACCAAATGGGACTCGGAATGGGGATACGACTACACTTTGTACAAAGACATCCTTGACTTCGCCCGTGAAAAGAAGATACCGATTGTTGCGCTCAACGCGCCCAGGACGGTGGTAAAAATGGTCAGCAAAAAGGGCTTAAAGGACTTGACCGAAGAGGAGAAGAAGCTCGTGCCGGAAATGGACACGTCAGACTTCTTTCACCGGGTTTACATGGAAAAGATCGTCGGCAAGCACCTGGAACAGGGCGCAAACCTTGACCGGTATAATGAGGTGCAGTCCTTGTGGGAAGAATACATGGCGCAGTCGATCACCGATTACATGACTTCGTGGGAGGGCAAAGGCAAGAAGATGCTGGTTTTTGCTGGCAATGGACACATTATTTACGACTTTGGCATACCGAAAAGGGTGTTCCGCCGCAATCCGTTCCCTTACTACACCATTTATCCGGCTGAATTTCAGGAAGGTAAACCCACGATAACCAATCAGGACATCTTTATGGCGGAAGTCCCCTTGGAGCCTGCTGATTTTATCTGGGTTATTCCCCCCGTGATAGAACAAAAGAGGATATACCTGGGAGTCCAGCTCTCCAAGACAGGCGATAATAAACTTGCTATCCAGACCATCACCCCGGGAAGCCCTGCGGAAAAAGCGGGCATTTTGCCCGGTGACGTTATCCTGTCGATAGACGGGAAAAATCTGAAGAGTGTTATGGAGCTGGTTCATTATCTCCAGACGAAACATTTTGGAGATACGTGTAACGTGGCAGTCGATAGGGGTGGCGCGCCGTTCTCCTATTCGGTCGAACTTTTTGAAATGCCGCAGGAATAAAAATAATGGACAAAAGTCCGTTTGATCCCGTTACGCTGTCAAAGATCGCCGGTATGGAATTACGCGCCAGGCAGGTTGTTGACGGCATATTATCCGGTATTCACAAAAGCCCTTACCAGGGTTCCAGCATTGAATTCCTTGAACACAAAGAGTATTCACCGGGAAGTGAAATAAAGCACATTGACTGGAAGGTTCACGCCAGGTCGGACAAATATTACGTCAAGCAGTTTGAAGAAGAAACGAATCTCAAGTGTTATCTCTTCCTCGACACCAGCGGCTCAATGGGTTACCAATCCGCCGGCGTCAGCAAATATGAATACGCAAGCAACCTGGTTGCCTCACTGTCCTATCTGTTGCTAAAGCAGTCTGATCTCGTTGGTTTGATCAACTTTCGCGATAAGGTACTGCAATACGTCCCGCCGCGGTCCCGTATTGTTCATCTGCACGTACTCCTGAATGCCCTGGTGGGAAATAAGACCGCCGGCAAGTCCGACATTGCCGCCGCTCTGGGCGAATTTGAAGGGAAAATCGGACGGCGTTCCCTCATCATTATCGTATCCGATTTTTTTGACGACGTTGAGAAGGTAATCCGTCGGATCAAGCACTTCCAATCCAGGAAGAGCGAGATTATCTTATTTCAGATTCTCGATCCCTACGAACTCACCTTCCCCTTCGAGGCCATTACCTATTTTGAGTCATTGGAAGATGACCGGCGTGTTCTGGCCGATCCAAAATCCATCAAAGAGCATTATCTTGCAGGCATCAACCGTTTTCTGGAACAACTTAAGCAGTCGTGCTACGAAAACCAGATTGAGTTCCAGCTTATCAATACTTCAACACCCCTTGATCAGGTATTAGTTAATTTTTTAGCAAAGTTAAAAATCAAAGGAAAGAGATATGGGAAAGAATAGTATGAAATTATAGGGGAATTATCAGGTGAAGGGTAATGCGCAGCACGCTACACGATTTTTACAAGGAATTGACAAAAAAGGCATGGCATTACATACCTTCCAGAGAAAGAGTTCGAAGGTTGGATTGGCCCGGTCTGTAAGCGAAACTCAGCCAGCCATTGCTAATGATAAGGGCAATAATTAAGTATGGTGTCCCCGAAATTGAATTCGCATGTTACAAACACTTGTTCTGCCTCAGCATGTCTTCCATTTCACGGGCGGCCACGGCCTTGCTGAAGAGATATCCTTGTAGCTCATCACACCCTAAATCTTTAAGAAGTTGCAATTGCTTTTCGGTTTCAACGGCTTCCGCGAGCACGGTAAGCTTGAGGCTTTTTGCTAAAGCGACAATTGCTGTTACAATTTCGTCGTGAGTAAAATCGTCGGTCAGGGCACATATAAAGGTACCGCCAATCTTGATTTTCTGGATAGGGAATTTCGTGAGGTAGCTTAAAGAAGAAAAGCCGGTGCCAAAATCATCAATGGCGATTTTAACACCAAGTGCATTCAGCTCGTTTAATTTCTGCAGTGTATTTTCTATGTTGCCCATAGCAACTCCTTCCGTGATTTCCAGTTCTAAGAATTGGGGAGACATGCCGGTTTCCTGTAAAACAGTACAAACCATTTTCACGATATTCTCATTCTGAAACGTGTGTCCTGAAATGTTAACCGCTATGCACATTGGCTTTATACCGGCATTCTGCCATGCCATGTTCTGTTTGCAGGCCGTAGAAAGCACCCATGCATCAAGTGGGGCAATCAGCCTTGTCCTTTCAGCCGTTTCGATAAATTCCGCGGTGGATACCATCACGTCACCTGAACGCCTCCAACGTATAAGCGCTTCCATACCTATCATCTGACCGGTATGAATATTCACCTGGGGTTGGTAGTAGACTTCGAATTGCTCCTTCTCCAGAGCGCGACGTAGAAGGGTTTCAATCGTAAGTTGCTTGGAAATATTTTCGTGCATCACCGGTGAATAAAAGCAATAGCGGGAACCGCCCTTCTCCTTGGCGCGATACATAGCAATGTCGGCGTTTTTTATTAATATCTCAGGCGTGCTGCCGTCGTCGGGATAGAGGGATATCCCAATGCTGGCGCCTACATAGAGATCGCGGCCATCAACCACCACGGGACGGGTGAAGACCCTTACGATTTTTGCGGCGACCTCCTGCATGCTTCTTGCATCCGTAAGTTCCGTTATTATAAGAGCAAACTCGTCTCCGCCCTGCCGGCTAACCGTGTCGCCTTCCCGCAAACAATCTTCCAACATATTTGAAACAACCCTTAACAACTGATCGCCAACCGTATGCCCCAGGGTATCATTAACGACCTTAAATCTATCCAGGTCGATGAACATAATGCCCAGTTTCTGCTTATTCCGGTGCGCGTGCGCTAATTCCTGCAGGAGGCGGTCGTTGAAGAGCGCCCTGTTGGGCAAGAGCGTTAATGCGTCGTAATAGGCCATAAAATTTATTTTTTCTTCTGTCTGCTTGCGGGCGGTAATATCCCGCGCCACACATATTATACCCTGTGTTCTACCCTCGGCGTCCCGCAGAACGGAACTTGAATAAAGCACAGGAATTTCTCCCCCGTTTTTTGTTACGTAGGTTTTTTCCACGTTCACAACGGAACCCTTTTCCATCAGATGTACTACTTCCGTATGTTCCGCAGGCAATGTTTGATCAGTTTCATTTTTGTTTTTTCTCCCGCAAACTATTCCAAAGGGACGGCCTATCAATTCGCCTTCCGTATAACCAAGGAGGTTTAAAATTGCCTGGTTTGCCGTTTTAATTGTGCCGTCCCGCTCTGTGACGATCAGGCAATCCGACATGTTATTGATAATATTATCTACATAGTCCTTAGAGACGGTTATCCTCCGTAAATTGTGGGTCATTTTATTAAAGGCGTCCGCCAGGACTCCGATTTCATCCTGTGACCGTATAGAAACCTCGCTATTGAGGTTGCCGTGGGAAATCTTCTCTGTCGCCTTGACCAAGTGGCGAATGGGCAAATCCAGGATGCGTTTGAGTAAACAGTACAACATTAAAGACGTTACAACAATTGCAGAAATAACTAACGTGCCAATAAGTTTTCTGGCGTTTTGTAATTTTTGATACAGATTGAAAAGCGAGACGTTTACGTATACCCTTCCTATCGTTTCTTCTTTTTCTTCCGGGACGCCCAACACCATCTCTTCATCCACCGTATTCGCCCGCTTTTTCGTCACAATCGCGGCCGTGTATTCAAGGCAGTGGCCGGCAACCTTCGAGCCTTCTTCATGGAGAAGATTATTATCCTGATCCTCAATGCGGCAAAACACGATATCCCTATGCAACAACATACCTTTTGAAAGCCTTGCTATGCCCTTTCGGTCCCTAACCAAAACGGGGTATTCGCTGTTGAAGGCCAAATTATTCACGAGTACCGCCATTCGTTCATCCAATTCTGATCTCAAAATGTGTGCTTGATACTGAAGAAGATAATATCCCAGCGCCAGACCCAGGCAAAGGATCGTGCAAAACGTAAGCAAAACAACCTTTGTGTAAATACCCAACCTTATCATTCAAAAACCTCGCTTGCTTCATTTATAATAGTATTAGGGATCTTCATACCCAATCGTTTTGCTACCTGAAGATTCAAGGAAAAGGTTATTTCTTCAGGTTTTGACGGTGGGACGTCCGTGGGTTTTTCCCCTTGCAAAATCCTGTATGCAATCGCCCCCGCCTGCCTTCCCAAGCTATGGTAGTTACTTTCAAAGGAAAGAAATGCCCCTGCTTTTGTGTAGGCCGACGATAAACCGATTACCGGCAAATTTTCTCTGAGGCATTCGAGCAGTAAATATTTTATAGACTGTGGAAAATAGACGTTTGTGTCAGGTATCATCATAAAAGAGTCAATTTGCCGGCTGATAGCTTTAAGCGCAAGGGGAAATTCCCGATCGGCGTGAATCTTTTTACCGATGAGCCTGAATCCTGTTCCCTGGAAACCCTTTAACGCCTCTTTGTAGAACGGCATCGACTTTGGTGAGTATATCATACCGATAGTTTTCACATGAGGAAGAATTTTTTTCAATTGTTTTAACTTTACAGGTGCGGGCGCTTCCAGAGAAACTCCGGTAATATTGGCGCCTTTCATTTCTTTGTAATTTAGCACCCCGGAAAAAACCACAGGAATGGTGTGTATTTTTTCTCTTGCAAGTTTTGAGGCCTGATGGCCGACGGTAAGTACCAATTCCGGATTGTCCCGGGAAATGCCTTGGAGAATCCTGGCGGTATCTTGCTTTGACACGTTGTACACCGTACTCTTTAAGGAAACTTTTTTCTCAAAGAGGAATTCTTTAAACCCTCTGGAAATTGCCTGGTACGGTTCAATATCTGACGAGAAAATGATTACCGCCTTTGTAGAAGAGGATGCAATGCTTTGGTATGAAAAGAAAACCACAACAAGAAGAATCGTAAGGAATCTCAGCTTTTTCACTGCACACTCTCGTCGCTTCTCAGAACCGCCATTCAATTTTTGCGTAAATGCTACGCGGGACTTTGCTTTCCACAACGTCGTCCGCCGCAAACTCCTCATGGCTGCCATCTAGTAAATTTTGCGCCGACAAACTAAGCTCCAGATTTTTTCTGGGACGCCAACCAAGCCTCATGTCTAGTCTCAAATAACTGGGGACATCCAAACTGTCAAGTCCGGTAACATAGTATGCCGCCGTATCATATTCAAGGTTATGGGGAAGATTCAGATACGAACGAAGCTGTAACTGATGTTCCGGACTGCTTCCTTCCATCTTATTACCGGATCTCGTATCATTGCTTTCTGCTTTCGGTCGCATATTCATCTGCAGCCACGTATAGCCGGGGCTTAGGCGCAGGCACCTGACTGCTTGCCAGTTCGCGTTCATTTCAACGCCATACGTCCTTCCTTCCATGAGATCTTCCATATACAGGGGAAAGAGCAGGTGCGGTGACGTTTGTTCCATTTCATAAACGGGAACGCCGGATTCCAAAGTCACAAGATTATCATAAACATTGTAAAAGGTCGCTATGTCCAGTGAGATGGCTCTGTTAATCTGGTTCCGGTAACCTATTTCGTATGCAATCAAATCTTCCGATTGCAAACCAGGGTTGCCAAAGATAGCAACAAGATTTTCGCCGTCACGGCTGTCGGTAAATGCAGCAGTATTTATCCGGATATCGGAATATGAGCGAGACGGGGTGCGCACGGCACGGGACACGGCGCTCCAAAGAGATTGATTCTCTTTGAACTTCCACAAAAATCGGGCATTGGGTTGAATCTCAAATCCGGTATAATCATTGTGTTCTAACTTTGTTCCCAAAGTCAGGCGCATGTCATCTCTCAGAGCGATTTCGTCCTGTAAAAAAACACTGCCCACCTGGTTGTACTTGTTGTCAGGATCAAATGAAACGGTAAAGCTGTCTCCGAGCCTGTCACCAATCAGCCGATACCCAGCCCCCCAGATAATCTCCTGGTTCGTTGCTAGGGGAAAACGGTGTTGAAAATCAACGTCATAGGTATTTATACGCTGGAAAAGAACTTGATCGTCACGCTCGGCATTGTCAAAAAAGGTCTGGAGGGTAAAGTCCGATTCTTTCGATAAGCGACGCTGCCAACGCAGTAGCGTGTTGCCTCCGTTATAGTCTATCGTACCGGTGCTTTGTAAAGAACCCGGAGGAGACAAGGACGTTGTTTTAAGGATTTGGTCGGCATCGCCATCATAGACATCGCCAAGCACCGTGAGTGTGTCACGAAGGGAGACATCCCAGTCCATGCGAAAGCCTCCGCGTTGCGAGTTCCACTGGTCGTGGCCCTCCACAAAATCATCACGGTTAAAATATTTGGCATAGGTGCGGAAATAAACGTTTTCTCCGGCCTTTACGCCATAACGCAACGACCCGAATCCACGCTCCTGGCTGCCGGTGCCTGCCGTTGCTAACCCGCCACGAGTGTCCTTCGCCGACTTGGTGATGATATTGATTACCCCATTGACAGCATTGGCGCCCCAAAGCGCGCCGCCTGGTCCTCGGAGTATCTCAATACGCTCAATGTCTTCCAACAGGGTATCCTGGACGTCCCAATACACCCCGGAAAAAAGAGGCGTATAAACGCTTCTCCCGTCAATCAGCACCAGCAATTCGTTGGTAAAGCTCCCGTTAAAACCCCTTGCGCTGACGGCCCATTTGTTGGCGTCAATCTGGGCAACATCAAGACCTGGTACCATACGCAGGAGTTCCGGAATGGTAGTGGCTCCGGAACGTCTGATATCCTCTTTGGTAATAACATACGTTGCCGCGGCCGTCTCAGGCTGTTTTTGTTCTTTTTTTGCAGCCGTTGTTACGGTGGGCACCTCCATAAAAATAAGGTCTTCCTCCGCCAGGGTATTCTCTGATTCCGGGTGTTCAGCCCCTGCCGTTTGGTAAAAACTTATGAACGGTATCACTAGGAAACAGAAAAAGATCAACTTTTTGTCCAAGTTACATTCCTCTAACGGGAAATACCATGAAATCCAGGACTGTCTATAAGAATTTTTGGCAGCGTATGCCTATATTATAGGAATCATCATTGTATTTCAAGAAAAGTTTCTTAATGCCGAGGCCTTTTTTACTTCACGATATGCACCAATCATTATTTAACAAATGCTACACATCTAAATAGATACCGAGAAGGCTAAAGGGGGGTATTTTTTTACATTGCCTACGGTTTGGGTATTCAATGATAGATGTGATGATAGGAAATTACTTTTGCAAGTTCTTTTCCAGATTCTCCGGGGTGTGGTAAAAGCGTCACAACTCCTGCGGATAATTTAGTTGCTGTTATACATGACCGTGATATAATGAAACGCTAATGGACTATTCACCGCGGAGCCACACCACGTAGTTCTGCTTTAATCAGGCCTTTTGAAGACTTTGTTTGTTGTCCGAAGAGGGAAGCATTGCAAGGCGTTCTTACAAAGACTTGAAGTTCCTAAACGTTGCATGAGGAAAACAGCGATATGTCTGACTACGGACAATACAAAAGGCCACAGGATATCCACATCAATTTTGACAACTTTCCATGGGGTTCGATTAAAAAAATCATACCGCCCATCGTAATCATCATCTTCATTATCATCACCGGCTACACCGCCTTTTACACCGTAAAGGCCAATGAAGAAGCCGCCATCCTGAGGTTTGGCCGGTATGTAGAGACGGTTGGTTCCGGTCTCCACACCAAGATACCTTATGGAATTGACCGTATTCTGAAAGCGGAGGTCAAACGGATTTATAATGAGGAGTTTGGCTTTAGGACGACACAGCGAGGTCCGACCTTCGTCGTTGATTATAATTATCCCGATGCGCGCGAAGAGCGTTTGATGCTTACCGGCGATCTTAACTGTGCCGAAGTTCACTGGGTTATCCGGTATAAGATAAAAGCATTGGAAGACTATTTCTTTAACGTGAGGAACGTCCGAGAAACCATCCGGGGGGCCTCTCAGGCGGTTATGCGGATGTTGGTTGGAAACCGTTCTATCGATGAGGTGTTGACCATCGGCAGGACTGAAATAGAACAGCAGGCCAAGGAAGGCATTCAGAGGATTTTAGATAGTTATGCCTGCGGGATCGACATCCAGACGGTGCTGCTTAAGGGTGTAGACCCACCGGAACCGGTAAAAGACGCCTTTAATGCCGTAAACCAGGCAATTCAGATCCGGGATAAGATTATTAATGAGGCAGAAGGACAAAAAAATAAAATACTGCCCGCGGCGGAAGGAAAAAAAGAACAGGTAATTAAAGAGGCCGAAGGGTACCAAATCCGGCGTGTCAATGAGGCGACGGGAGACGTAAAGGCATTCCTGGCGGTTTATGACGAATACAAAAAGGCGGAAGACGTTACCCGGCGCAGACTTTATTTGGAAACGATGGCAAAGATCATGCCTGCCTGCGAAAGGGTGTTTATCATTGACACTGAGGTAAAAGGCTTCCTGCCCGTACTTGGCCTTAGCGAGGGTGGGTTAAAAAAATGAAGAAGACTATTATCATCATCACACTCATTTTCGTCGTCGTAGCGTTGATAAGCGCAAATGCATCGCTATACGTGGTGGATGTGCGAGTGCAGGCGGTTGTCACGCAATTCGGGAAACCCGTCAGAATGGTAACCGCACCGGGACTTTATGTGAAGGCGCCATTTATCCAGGAGATCAGGTACTTCGACAAACGGCTATTGGATTGGAATGGAGAACCCAGCGACATCCTGACGCGTGACAAAGAGAACATCGGCGTAGGCACCTGGGCAAGGTGGAGGATATCCGACGTGCTTAAATTTTATACCTCGCTGGGAACGGAAGAGCGTGGGCAGCGCGTGCTGGATGAAGTGATAGAATCGGCCGTCAAAAATGTTGTCAGCGCGTATACCTTGAAAGAGGTCTTGAGGAATTCGAACCGAAAGCTGGAGTATACCACAAAAGAACTGGAAGATGCCGAAGACATTAAGAAGGTATTGATTAACATGGGCCGTGACAAAATCGTTGCGGAGATCAGGAAAATGGCGGCACGCGCGCTTGAGGAACGCTACGGGATAGATCTGGCGGACGTGCGTATAAAGTACATTAATTATGTCGAGGCCGTTATCCCGAAGATTTACGACCGAATGCGTTCCGAGCGTATCCGTATTGCCAATAAGTACGAGTCAGAGGGGCGGAAAGAAGAGGCCGAGATACTGGGGTCTATGAAAAGGGAATTGGAACGTATCGAGTCGGAAGGCTATCGGACTGCTGAAGAAATCAAGGGAAAGGCGAATGCCGAGGCGTTAAGGATTTATGCAGAGGCATACGAAAAGGCGCCGGAATTTTATTCCTTCACGAAAACGCTTGAAACCTACGAATCAACCTTTAATAAGCAGACACACCTCATACTTACGACGGATGGTGACTATTTCAGGTATTTAAAGAGTTTTGATCTGGAAGGAAAGCCCGACCCAAAGTAATCCAACCTGCAGGCGGCACGTTACCCTTGCGCCTTGCTTACTCAAAAAGCCACCGCAGACTCAGCACCGCAACTGGTACCAATTGTTCAATGCAATCAGCCGGAGTTTCAGGCCAACCGGAAATTTTCTTATTCCCAAGCGCCAGCTTGGGAATGTGCCTGTATCAGAAGCTTCTGATACATTTTTCCCTCAGAAAAATTTCATCTTCAGACTCAAAGCAAAGGGCGCGATTGTTGCAATTACGCTTACCCATAAACCCGCATAAATAAAGCGAGAATCTCTAAACAATTGCTGAAGAAAGCTACAGAATCGGTTTGCCTTTTGCCCGTCTCAACCTGATGATAACAAAGAGGGTTACTGAGATAATGAATATGGAAATACTGATGATTTGGGCTATGGTGAAAAAGTTAAAGAAAAGCGGGGTATCGTTTCTCAGCAATTCCATAGAGTATCTGATAATAGGATAAACAATTCCAAAAAGGACAAGTATCTCCCCATCCTTTTTCCGATACTTGAAAAAAGCGTTCAGCAGAAAGAAGAGCGCAACGTCAGCAAGAAAAGAATACAACTGGGTTGGGTGGATAGGGAGGGAATGTGCGTCTGACAGACGAACGAGTCCGAGTTCATAATGATGGAGAAACGCCGGGCTGCCGTCAATCATCCCGGCCTTATCTATCGTTCTCGGGAATTGAACGGCCCACGGAACGTGGGTCGCAAGTTTCCCAAAACAGCATCCGTTCAGAAAGCACCCGATACGGCCAAAACCGAGTCCGAGTGCAATTGACGGGGTGACAATATCAAACAATTTCAAAATCGGCAGGCGATGCTTCCTCACATATACGAACAGCGTTATAGCGCCGGCAAACAATCCTCCATAGTAAACCAATCCACCTTCATAAATCTTAAAGATACTGAGGAGGTTGTTTTTGTAATCTTCAAAGAATTGGATAATAAAAAATATTCTTGCTCCTACAACGCCTGTGCAGACGAGGTAAATGCCGACGTCGGTAACCTTGGCAGGATCAATGCCTTCCTTCCTTGCCCGCCAGCGCGCAACGGCAATGGCCACCAGAAAAGCGACCATGAGCATGAAGCCGTAAGCATAAATAGGGATGTGTTTTTGTAAAAAAGGCAGGGGTATCTCGAATAAAATTCTTCTCATACCGGGAGGCTCTTATTGAACTTGTTGCTTTCGTCCACGAGGATAATCTTCGGCTTCCAGGCCTTTGCGTTCGCGTCTTCCATCAGGCAATAAGAAATGATAATAACCTTGTCGCCCGGCTGTGCCCAACGCGCTGCTGCGCCATTTAAGCAAATGACGCCTGAATTGGGTTCGCCCTCAATAACATAGGTCTCTACCCGTGACCCGTTGTTAACGTTGAGCACCTGTACGCGTTCGAAGGGCAGGATGTCTACCCGGTCAAGAAGCACCTTGTCTATGGTAATACTGCCATTATAGCTTAGGTTGGTTTCGGTTACGGTTGCAGCGTGAATCTTGGATTTACACATCTCCCTCAGCATTGTTTCTCCCCATAGATTGATTTTATGCAACAATTCAGCACGTATTAAAAAAGGGAATGGTATATAGCTACCGCGCCCATCTGTTCCTGGAGGATCGTTGGTATCTCCATAAAAAAGAGGAACAACAGGGACATTCTCCGCCATGCCTACGCAACGTGAACTGTTACGATTTTTGAATTACCAATATATTTTAGGCATAAATGGTAAATAATAAAAGAAAAATTCAATTCCGAGAGGGAAGAATTTTTAACCACTCCCACCTCGCGGATTCCACTTACATCCCTAATCCTACGGTAACAGCTCAATCGGTATTAGAAACCGGAAATACTGACACGATAAGGGATAACCTGTTTGTAGTGTTAGTGCGAATTCCTGTTTAAGCAGCGAAAACCTGGCTTGTTTGGCTATACTACACGCAGCAAGAATTCCTTTACGGCGTTAAAGACAACATTCTTTTCCTCGTCATACATAACTAAATGATGACTCCGCTCAAGCCACACGATATGTTTACACGCAGAGCCAATGTGCCGGAACACATATTTGGCGCTGTCCTGGGCTGCAATACGGTCTTTTCTGGAATGAATAACCAGTGCAGGCATTTTTACATCTTTTAGGCCGGGTTTAATCGCTTTCGTTATTTGTTTGATTTCATGGAGTGTCTTTAACGGGTAGTGTGTATTTATCGGCTGGCGCAAATAGCCTGTGTAACTGTTTGATTTCATGTAACACGTTCTTGGCCGTGTTTTTACTTTTTCTAAAAATATTTTACCAATCCTGATTAAGCCGTTTATGGGCAGGTATCTTCGGATGAGGTAAATAGGCGTGCCCATAACGATAATACTTTCCACGGGATGCTTTATGGCCAATTGTAAGGCCAACAAAGACCCTAGTGAAAATCCAATAACAACAACCTTGTCGTGCTTGCTTTTTAGCTGGAGATATTCAGACAATACTTTTTCTTCCCAATCGTGAAGAGAACTGCGCGCAATGTCCTTCGTATTTCCGCAATGTCCCGGCAAAAGTATGCCCCTGGCAGTAAAGCCCCACGAACACAAATTTTCCGCAAGCTCCCGCATTTGAATGGGCCCGCAACCAAGTCCATGTATTAGTAGGCAAGCAGAGGCACTGCCTCCAAGGGTAAATTCCTCTCTGTATTTTGATAAATCGTTAAGCCACATTATACACATCTTTTCACTTTTGTAAGGAATTAAGCATCTATAACGAGAAAGTTACCAAAGGCTTAATTACTCAAAGTGGAAAAATATTATTGATTTTGATTATGATAATAAGGTATATATAAATGGAAACTTGCAAGGCGTTAGAAAATCCCTAACGCCGCTGCTGACGTCAGACAAAGCTCCAAAAAGTGTGAAATAGACAGTTACCCCGTGTGTATAAATATTAATAGGAGAGAAAATATGGCTGATGAAAAGAGTGTCAATAACGAGGGACAACTTTCAAAAAAATCTTCATCGGACAGAAAAAATCCCGCCCAAAAATCTCAAAAAGAAAACCCAAAACCTGCGAAGCAAGCAACATCCACGGACACGTTACCAGTTGCGGCACTTGCCAATAAAATCGGCTGTATTGCCGATGAAATACGAAACAATCCTGTTAAATCCTTTGACAAAAAGGACCGGTTGGCGCTTATTCAGTCTTATGAAAAACTTATTGCCGGTTTGGTGCGAGAAATCAACTGCTCCCGGCAATAGGCCTCTGGTTGTGGATATAAACATCTTCACCGCTACTGAATTACGTCCGTTATAAAATCCCTTCTCATTATTTTGAGAACGGAGGCCGTCATGGCGTCAGTTAAACACTTTTACAAAAATCCCGGTTTTTAAGCTATTGATATAGAGGTTTTTTAGCCTTGTGGTTTCTTCACGATAGAGTTTTTTGTAGATTTCTTCCTGCACGGTTTCAAATTCTTGCACCTTTTCCGGTTTAGTAAGCTCTACTTTAAAGATATGATAGCCAACAGGCGATTCCATAATGTCGCTAACCTCATTATCCTTTAATTGGTAAACCACGTCGCGAAGGTCTCTCCTCATTTCGTTGACTTCTTCGGCGCTCCACATTCCTCCATTTTCGGCATTTGGCCCCTCGGAATATTGTTTTGCCAGTGCTGAAAAATCCTCACCATTTTTGACGTGCGTTTGTACCTCCTTCGCTACTGAAAGCGTTTCCTCTTTGTCATTTTTGTGGGCAGAAAATTTGATCATGATGTGACGCAACTGCACTTCTTTTTTCTGGCGAAACTCATCGATATTTTCGTTATAGTAACGCCGCAGCAGCTTGGGTTGTATTTTAACCTTGTCGTGAACGTTTTCCTTCATAATCTTATCTATCATAAAGTCTTCTTTGAGTTCCAGCTTCTTTTCTATAGGATTTATCCCTTGCGACTCGGCAATTTCATAGTATTTTGTCAAGGAACCCACGTTTTTCACTGCGTTCTTTATGAATACATCGAGTTCTTTTTCCACGTCCTTCATCCCTGCCGCATTGGTGCCGAATAAACGCTGAGCCTCTTTGATCAGGACCTTTCTGTCAACCAATTCATCCAGCGTATTCTTCAATATTTCTTCAACTTTGTTGTTCAACTCGTTGCCCTGATATCGCTCTTGCGCTTCCCTGATCGCGATAGCAGAACGTTTAACGACTTCGCTATGAGTAATGATATCGTCACCTACAACGGCCTTGACGGCGTTGATGTTTGTTTTCTGGGAATCATTAGCAACAGCTCCGGAGGTGGATACCCATAAGGCAAAAACGATGGATAAGAAGACACTATATGGCAAAATTCTTGCCTGTGTAACCCATTTTTTTACCATCAATCTTTCTCCTGGTTCCGGGATCACCCGCAGCTTCCCATTTTTGTGATGTTTGTTTTTCATAAAAAAAATTTCCTAACCTTTGGTGGTATCCATGTCATTTACCAAGCGCCTGAACAAGGGTTTCTCCGAATTTTTGTGCGGCAGAGGGGCCGCTGGAAGTGATAATGTTGCCGTCTCTTTCAACGTCTGCGCCGGTATATGCAGCCCCGCAAGCCTTGATATCATTTATCGTGGATGAATGGGTGGTTGCCTTTTTGTTCTTCAGTAAACCTGCCTTTGCTAGGGTGACTGGTGCAATGCAAATTGCGCCAATGGTCTTTTTCGCAGTGTTTGCTTCGGTTGCAATCTTATGGGCGGTTGGGTTATCCCAATATTCCGTAGAGCCTGAGCCACCCACAAACACGATCGCATCAAAGTCCGAGACCTTGATAGTAGTGAATAAGATATCCGGCTTTACCTTGGCGCCCAGCATCCCCGTGCTCTCTTTCAACGAAGAAGAGGCAATCGTAACAGACACCCCGTTTTTTTCCAATATTTCTTTAGGTTGCAGTAGCTCTTCATCCCTGAAATTATTCTGAGCAATAATCATTACCGCCTTTTTCCCTTTTGCAGATTGCATATCATTTTCTCCCCAAACGTTAACACATAAGGTTAAAGATAAGATACAAGACGCCAGGATTAAACTCCGTATCGACAAGACGTGTCTCATAAATTCTCCTTTCAGAATAAGTCCGCAGCAATTAAATCACCTGACCGGTAGATGTATCATATACCCACTGCATATCAGTAGGGTTGTATTCAAGGAGTTCTTCTTTGCGAAAGAAGGTGTTAATCTCATTTTCAGCAGCGGCAGATGAATCGGAGCCGTGTATCAGATTAAAGCGGTTGCTAACGGCATAATCTCCGCGGATGGTGCCCGGCTCCGACTTGGAGCCAAAGGTTGCCCCCATCATCTTTCTGGTGATCTCCACCACGTTTTTGCCTTTTAACGCCAGGACGATTACGGGTGATGATGATGTGTACCTGACAAGGGGTTCAAAAAAATCCTTGCCATTGTGCGCGGCATAATGCTTCCTCGCGGCTGATTCCGTGATTTGTATCATTTTCAACCCGATTATTTGGAATCCCTTTTCTTCAAACCGGGAGAGTATCTTTCCCGCCAGGCGGCGTTGCACTGCGTCTGGTTTTAAAATAATTAAAGTCTTTTCCATTATAATTCGTCCTTTATCCTTTTTAGTTTGTCTACGTATAAGCCCCTTACCTTAAGAAAAAAGTCTTGATAGTCGGCAGTCTTGTAGTCCGGAAACGTCCAGGGAAACGTTTCGTATCTACCTTTCCGGTAGTTTAGTGTTACTTCGGCATAAATGCCGTTCCGCAAATAAATGCGATGGGAGAAATCCTTCGTGGAGGCCAGTATCAGCCTGCTTTCATTGATATAGCCAGGGTCAATATTGACGGGGCGTTTCACGGAATATTGCCGTGAAGCGGTGAAGGACTCCTCCAGGCCGTTGGCCTGCGCCTTGATACCGGCTATCTCGTCAGGCATAATCAACTTTTCCAAACTATAAAACCGCCTTTGAATGCCATTTCCCATTTCTTCATTATAATAATCAGTAAACGTGAAGGGAAGTACCGCGCTTTTGAGATCGATGCGGCCAAAACGGCCTTCCACTTCTTCTTCAATCCGCTGAAGGAGTTCTGGAATACTCGATAGCGTTCCAATAATTAAGTTTACCGGTTTTGGTTTAGAAATAATTCCCACAATAGCATATTACTAAGATTAAGGGGCTACGTCAAGCGTAAGCGTGACTTCTGTGCAATTATTACTATCGGTGAAATCAGTAGTTCCAAATGTTCTTAACCGGTTTGATGCCGCACCGGGATGTACCGCTACCATTGCGGTAAACATGGTAGTTAACTACTGCATAGTGCTGAGGTTATGAGGGGGGAAACGTTATTGACTCCCCACAGATTGACTGCTATACTAACCGTAGCTTGGATTTAGGCTTTGATATCATTGAAAATGGAATCTCAGCAACAAAATTTTGTAGTGTAGGGGATTGTGTGGAAAGCATTATCGTTGGCGTTACGGGAGCAAGTGGCGCAGTCTATGCGCAACGGCTGTTGCGCTTCCTGTGCAAGAGGGAATACAACATCCATCTGTCGATATCCGATGCCGCATTTTTGGTTATCAGGCACGAGCTGTCTATTGATTTAGACCGCCACCAGCCTGATTTCAGGGAGTTTCTGGGTTATTCGGCGGACAATATTACCTATTACCACAACTCCGACATTGGTGCTACAATTGCCAGCAGCAGATACCCCATTAAGGCGATGGTCATCGTTCCCTGCAGTACAAACACCCTCTGTTCCGTTGCCTATGGCATTTCGAGCAATCTTATACAACGCGCTGCAGGTATTACGATTAAAGAGCGGCGGGATCTCGTGGTTGTTCCCCGTGAAACACCGTTATCCTCCATTCATCTGGAGGCAATGCAACGGCTGTCGTCGGCAGGGGCTTGTATATTGCCCGCTATGCCAGGGTTTTATCACCGTCCCCAGGTTATAGAGGATCAAGTTGATTTTGTTGTCGCAAAGATATTGGACGTGTTGCGGATATCGCACACCCTTGTTCCCGAGTGGCACAGCGCAGAACTCCTCAGCCTTGAAGATAGATAATCCTCATGGACATCGAAGGCTTTCAAAAACTTATTGAAGAGATGTACCTGGAAAAAGACGCAAAGCGTGGTTTGGCGAAAACCTTTATGTGGTTTACCGAAGAAGTTGGTGAGCTTTCTCGCGCATTGAGGGAAGATAACCGGGAAGAATTAAAGAAGGAATTTGCAGACGTGCTTGCCTGGCTTTTTACCCTGGCAAGTTTGTCGGGCATTAGGATGGAAGAAACGATCAGTAAATATACGGCAGGCTGTCCCGTCTGCAAAAAAATACCCTGCCAATGTGCAGAAAAGGAAGGAAACTAATTATGACAGAAACGCCATATAACCCCGTTCCACCAACGATGGAAGGGCCGTTTGTGTATATCAAAAAAAAGAGGGGCGCCGGTTTTTGGGTCGCTGTGGGATTATCCATCTTCTTTTTCTTATGCTCCGTCTTGCTGTTTACCCTCTTTATCGGCTCTCTCCTGCTGCATAAAGCGGTTGGAACGGGCGTTGCCGCAGCGGAAGAAACACCGATTACCGAAACGGTTGTTGAGGGCAGCGGAGAAGACAAGGTTGCTATAATATCCATTAAAGGTGTATTGACCAGTGAATCTGCGGAGGGGCTGCTTATCGAGAAGCCCAGCATTGTTGAAGTGGTAAAACAGCAACTCAATCATGCCAAGAAGGATACCCATGTAAAGGCGATTCTCCTTGAAATAGACAGCCCGGGCGGCGGCATTACGGCCAGCGATATCATCTACAACCACGTTATAAAATTTAAAACGGACTCCAAGAAAAAGGTGGTCATCTATATGCAGGACGTCGCGGCCTCAGGCGGATACTATATCGCATCCGCCGCGGATGCCATTGTTGCGCATCCTACCACCATCACGGGAAGCATTGGGGTAATTATGCCGCTGATAAACGTGGCGGGACTTATTAACCGCTATGGCATTGTGGATAATTCTATAACCTCTGGCAACATGAAAGAAATTGGTTCCCCGCTGAAACTGATGACCCCGGAAGAAACTGCTATATTGAAAAGCATCATCGACGAAATGTACATGCAGTTTGTAACGGTGGTCGCTACAGGAAGAAACATGGACGTAGAGGCGGTTAAAAAGATTGCCGATGGCAGGGTATACACGGGAAAGCAGGCTCTGGAGAATGGGTTAGTCGACCAATTGGGCTATCTGGAAGACGCCATTGAGGTGACAAAAAAGATGGCGGGCATTACCACGGCGAGCATTGTTCGATACGAAAGGCCTTATGGGTTAGCCGACCTTTTAGGCATAATGACCGGCATTATCGCCAGGAAAAACACGATCAAACTGGATATCCCCCAATTTCATGAACAGGACAATACCAAGCCAATGTATCTCTGGACCGGCCATTCCATCGGGAATTAGGTTGGTGGGATAGAAGAAAATACGCAATGGTTCACCGCAGAGGGAGCGGAGAATGCGCACGTAGGGCAAGGTTTCAGCCTTGCCTTTGGAACGTGTGATTGGGGCGCAACAATCATCGTGTGAATCATACAAATCCCAACGATATTGCACGGCGTAAGGTAAAATCTATCTAAACTTAACACGTATCCCCCCCGGCCAGCGGGGGGCAGTACCCTGCCACACCCGTGCCGTTACCTCATGCATTGTCGTTGCAAAGGGGTGTCGTTCCTGTCGGTTCGGTGTCTTCCTCATCCAGGAAGTATGATATCTTGACATTTAGTGAGGAGGACAGTTTGTCCAGGGTGGTAAGGGATGCGGCGATTTGGCCGTTTTCGATCTGCGACAATAGACTTGGCGACAAACCGGTGCGGTCTGCCAACTGTTTCTGCGTAACTTTTTTACTCTTTCTCAGGAATTTCAGCTTTTTTCCAACGGAAGTCTTCAGCCTGTCTTTCGAACTTCCAATAAGGCAGTAGGTTTTTTGCGCGTTGCTCAGCGCCTTTCGCAGATCGTTTAGGTCAAACGGTTTCTTCAAATAATCAAACGCATCGAGCTTCATTGTTTCAACGGCACTTTTAAAAGAAGGGTAGCCCGTCAGGACGATGACGCAAATATTGCTGAATTTCGATTTTATATCCTTAAGTAATTCCGTGCCGCTAATACGAGGCATTTTCAGATCCAGGATAACGATGTGGAATTTTTCCTTTTCCAGAGTAGGAATGGCGTCCATCGGCGTGGTTATGCCCTTAACCTGGTACCCTTCGTCTGTCAGGAATTTTGTTAAATACAGGTTATAGTCCGTGTCGTCATCTACAACTAAAATATTTATTCCTCTATCCATGAACTATTGCCTTTCTAAAATCAACCGGTAAATTAATGTTGAAGGTCGTTCCCTTGCCCACTTTGCTTTTGGCATAAATCATACCGCGGTGCCTTTCTATAATCCCATACGTGATAGATAATCCCAGGCCTGTCCCCTTTCCCACCTCCTTTGTGGTAAAGAAAGGGTCAAATATTTTAGACAGATATTCCTCCGGAATCCCCAGTCCCGTATCTTTAAAACAGATACGTATCATATTTTCTTCTTTTTGCGAGGTTGTTATCGACACGATATCGCCTTCGCCCGTTGCGTCGTCCGCGTTGATCAACAAATTCATAAATATCTGCTGCAACTGCTCTGCAAAACCCTGTATCTTCGGGAGAGAGGAAGAAAGTTTTAAGATGATTTTTTTATTTTTTACGGTAAATTGCTCGACAAGAAGGGCAACGGTGCCCTTAATCAGTTCGTTAATATTAATGGGTTTCGGGCGCTCGTTGCCTTCAAAATGGGATAGATACAGCAAGGAATCCACGGTTTTTTCTATGCGTTTCGTTACCTTCTGCATCGTTTTAAATTCTTTTACGTTCCCGCGCACGAAGGCGTCTTCCTTTTCCAGGAAGCCTTGTATCATGCCGGACAGCACCGCAAGCGGGGTATTAATTTCATGGGCAACGCCGGCTGCAAGCCTTCCGATGGAGATCAACCTGTCGGAATGCATCAGCAGTTGCTGAAGCTTTTTCTCCCGTTCCTCTTCCTGCTTCTTCGTTGTGACGTCTTGAATCACCTCCAATACCTGCACAACGTTTCCATCTTTGTCAAAAATCGGCGAGCTGATTACATTGCAATACTTCTTCTTGTGTTGATGGTTAACGACCATACGTTCCGCCTGGTTTACCTTCCCCGTATTGAATACCTTTGCAGAAGGGCAGTCCTTGGGCACGGAAGAAATATGACAATACGTTTCAAAACAGGTGCGATTCAGGATTTGCGCGCCAAGCGGATGATTTTCTATAAGTCTCTTATTAGCCCAGCATATTTTATTATTCCTGTCAATTACCAGGAGGTCTGCCCCTATTTCACTAACGATGTTATCCAGCTTCTGCTTTTCTTCCATTAATTCCACCTCCAGGTGTTTCCTTTTCGTAATGTCTCTGAAATGTGCCAGCAGATATAAAACATTACCGCTCTCTTTTACTACCGTAATATCCAGTTCCATAACCAGCGTTTGCCGGCTTTTGTTGATAACGTCCACTTCTGTGGTTTCTGCTTTGTTGTGTACCGCTTTAATAAGGAGATTAGGGATAATTCTTTTTGACGGCCTGGAGAATAAATCGTAAATATAAGTGCCCAGGAGTTCGTCCGTAGTATACCCGATAATTTTTTCCTCACGTTGATTCACCATAAGTATCTTTCCGTTCAAATCCATCATCATCATAGAATCGGTTGCATTGTTGAAAAACGCCTTATAGCGCTCTTCCGATGTCTTGATACGGTTAAAAAGTTTGGTGTTTTCGAGGGCAATGGCAATTTGTGGGGCTATTTGCCAGAGATAATAGCAACTTTGTTCATTAAAACTGCCTGGTTTTTCGCTGCGAAAAGCAATTGCCCCAAGCACGTCGCCCTTGTAGATAAGAGGAAATCCAAGCCTTGAACGAACCCCTTCCTTGTGCAGCACCTTGTCCGTCCAAAAACGGCCTTTTTCTGTATTGTCCACAGCGACAGGTTCGCCGGTCTTGATAATTTCCTCCAGGAGGCTGCCCTCCAGTGGAAAAGATGCCCCTTCTTTGATTTCGCTGAAACTGCGCGGTTTGGTTGAGGTAAAAACCTGAAACCATTGCCCCTGTTCGTTGGAAATAATGATAGAGGCGCGGTCAAAGGGGATAATCTTTTTTAACTCACTGCACACCGTCGAAAAACTTTCGCGAATGTCTAAACTGGTAGCAATGATTTTATTGATATTGCTGATAATTTCGTTTTCAGTTAACGTTTTTTTCAGACTGGCTTCCAGTTGCTGCTTATAGAGGGACTTCTCGATGGTCTTTTTTAAATAATCGGCGTCAAGCGGCTTCAGAATGTAGTCAACCGTATCCAAACACGGCGAATTGATTACGGCTTTTACGTTATGAGGGTCGATCATTACCAGCATTATGGTATTTGCGGCAATGGCTTTTATTTTGTTAATGAGCGAAATCTCGTCAGCGTCAGAAGACGTCAGATCAAACAGCGCTAAATCTATGGCGTGTTCATTCAGGACGCGAACAGCTTCTACCCCCTTTGACGCGGTATAAACCGCGTAGCCGCTTTCTTCCAGGAGGCTTTTGAGGGAAATACACATCAATTTGTCATACTCAATGAGTAATATATGGTATTTCTTTTGTGTTAACATTTCATCCATGAGGATTCGCTGTAAATAGTGGTATGGACAAATTTTATTAACGGCTGAGTAATACTAATACTATAAAAAATTTATGTCAAGAACAATTCATAATTCAATTGTGAAGAAATTTCCATTTAAGAGTACCGTTTGCGTGGAACAGGTAATAATGAATAGAGAATCCTGTTATAACAAGCGAGGACGCTTGTCCTACCGGCATAATAGTTCAAATAATACCTATCTGCAAAATCCACGCAATCTGCGGTTTCAAACGTTTTAATGGGTCTGCGGCTACGCCTCGTTAAGTGAAATGAGATAATTGCGATGAAAAAAACATTAATTGATGTTATAGTTTGTTTAGTAGGTTCGTCAATTTTAAATTATGTCCATGCACAGCAAGGACAAAAAGGTACGGTTTCAGAAATCCTGGGGGGAATGATGGGTATTATATTTATTATCGAAAAGAAGCGAGGTTCATTATGAAGTTTATTGCGATTACATGTCTAACGGCCTTTATGTTGGCAAAGGTGTGTTTGGCTGGGGGCGAGGTGGTTGTTTATACCTCTGAAGACAAGATTTTTTCAGAACCTGTGCTTCAACAATTTGAAAAAAAGACGGGGATAAAGGTTCGGGCTATCTATGATACGGAAGAAACCAAAAGCGCTGGTGTTGTTAACCGTTTGATTGCGGAGCAGGATTATCCACAGGCCGATGTATTCTGGAGCGGAGACCCGGTGCGCCCCGTTCTACTTAAGATCAAGGGTGTAACCATGCCGTATGTACCGAGCTCCGCAACGGATATTCCAAGGGCATACAAGGATGGTGATGGCCATTGGACCGGTTTTTCAGCACGGGCGCGCGTTATCCTTTATAACTCAAGTTTGGTAAGCATGGATGATAGACCGTTGTCCATATTCGATCTTACTACAGCCAAGTGGCGGGGCCAGGTAGCCATAGCAAACCCATTATTTGGCACCACGTCAATACACGTAGCGGCCTTATTTATTACCCTGGGTAATGAAAAGGCCCAGAAATTTATGAATGACCTTAAAGCTAACGGCGTAAAAATAGTTTCCTCGAATAGCGAAGTACGGCGACTCGTAGCGCGGGGAGAGGTCAAGGTGGGGATAACGGATACGGACGACGCCAACGTAGCCGTGCGAGAGGGGAGTGCGGTAAAAATCGTATATCCGGACGAATCCGGTATTGGCACGCTTATTATACCCAATATGGTCTGTCTCATAAAAAACAACCCTAACCGGGAAAACGGGAAGAAACTGATTGATTACCTGATCAGTAGTGACGTTGAAAAAAGCCTTGCATTTGCAATGTGCGCACAAATGCCGCTGAGGCATTATGTGCCGACACCAGCGGATGTGTTAACCATCGCCGCCATAAAAGGTATGGACATTAATTACCATAATGTTGCCGTAAAACTTGATGAGATTACCCCATTTCTTAAGCAGTGGGTGGGATATTAAAGCGAAGGTATTTCAAGCTGGCTAGGTAGTGGCAATGCAAGAATTGCCACTACACATCGCGGGGCATGTGCCAAAGCTAGTCCACGATATTGCCCCAACCTGCTACATGACAGATAAACTTTGCAAACCAACACCGCAGTGAAGCGCTATTTATACTGCTTACCGCGATTGGGATTGGAATTTACTATCTTTTAGAGTATTTAAAAACCCGAAGGAAAAAGCCTGGTATTTTCTGATGAACCTTTATCATTCTGATATCGTTTTCAGCTAAATTATTCGTAATCAGAATGTGCTTTTAAGTCTGTCCCACCTTTGTTGTTCGCTCCCAAATACATCTCAATTTTCAAAGACTTTACTCACAGCACCTTGATAAATCTACCGGTTTGGTGTGTGGACAAGCTATTTTTTTTCAAACTTAGATCTGGCAAAAGATTATCCAGAGTCTCTATACAATCAGGGTAGTTTTTCCCGATTCTTTTGCAGCCGCCATAGCGAGACGAATATGGCGGCAATGATAAGATACCCGAAGACGAACTGCCAGGTGTATGATGGGCCGTAGGCATTGACAATGTTTCCATCGGAAGCCTGAATCCGTGCATCAGGCCGGAGGCGCTGATTACTGATGCAGCGCATGCCCATACTGTGGCAATCAGATAGCGTCCTTCGATGAGATTAACGGTAATCGCCGCAAGGATCAAAGATGTGAAAATAAAACCTCGTTCCAGTCATGCAAGGATAAATTTAATATTAATTGGGTAATGTACAATTTTCCTTCAAACAAGGAAATATTTTCTCTGTTTTTGTGTGTTATTGAGACATCCGTTGAAAAAGATTCTGTGTAACCGGGACGATAAAACCTATTATATGGCCAGTGAGACAGGCGTCAGGCCTACATTGACCGGAGCCGCTAACGTTTGACACGTCAAAGGTTGCACGCATTGTGATAACGAACGAGCCACGTTTAACCATTGTGCAGAATTGATAAAACAACAGTTTTTCCCTTAGGCAAATGTTTACACTGCTATCGGTATAAAGTTTGCGAAAGTTATAACCTGTAATGTGAATTGCCACTGTTTGTAGTAGAACCGTTCACCGTGTTCTTATACACTCAAAATAACTCGAAAATAGAAATTATGAGAAAAATGCAAAAGGTAACATCCCGGAAGGAGGTCGAAATACCATGGAGAATACATGCATGGCATATCAACAAACCACGTATTGTCCGCCATTTTTTGATAAAGAGGTAAAGGTGTTTGATTTGTGGGTAAAAAACATGAATTACCTGCTGTTCTTAGAGCATACACATTCAACCGAATATTACACGAGAAATAAATGTGTCACCGGTAGTTTTGGAAGTATAATATAGTAATGCGGCATTTGGCATTGAGCAAAAACTATCAGAACCAGTAAATTTAGTCTCGATTTTTCGAAAAACAGTGGCTTTTGGCTATATAAATGTTAAAAGTAAATTTTCCTTGAGAAAACACAATGAAACGATACTATTAAAAGGATACTATCCCGATATCTGGTGGTGGCTGATTCATAGCAAGGCACGTAAAGAAGGGATGTTTCCTGGAAAATATAAAAATAATTTGCCAGGATAAAAATAAATCTCGCGTTAAATTAGGCCATCCGTAATCTTTATCTTCTCCTTAACGCAGAGATGCACGGTCGCGTATTTCTGCGTAGTTTTAAAATTCCTGAAAATTTTAAATTAGGCCTTCAGCGGCTTTAAACAGTGTAGTGGCAATTCATGAATTGCCACTACAAAGTCGTTTTGAAATTCCTGAGTATTAAATTAGGCCTTTCGGCGACTTATTTGAGTGCACCCGTAAGGACACGGGCACCGTGTCCCTACTTTGAAACTCCTATACTTAAACTCAGGAAGAAACAACCCTCGTCTTCAGGATGGACAAAACATGCCAAAATTTCAAAAAATACTGCATCCTGAAAAGTTCAATCTGATTTTATATTATACCGTTACCAGCTTTATCGCTATTGTAATCATAAGCCTGGCGGTAGGGTGGGTATTTCCTCGTATGGAAAGTGAGGCATTAATAAAAAGAAGCGAGGAGTATGCGCAGTATTTTGTCTTACACCTTAACTATAAAATTTATAAGGATTTTCTCCTTCCCATACTCAAGCGGAATCGGCTCATTGATTTGGAGAATAACCGCGCACAACTTAAAAGGTTGGACAAAGTTGTCCGTGAGAATATGTATGGCCTGAATATCAAGAAACTGTATTTGTATGACCTTGAAGGGCGTGTTGTTTACAGTACGAAGCCTGAACATATCGGGTATACCGTTAATCGCGATAGTAACAAAAAGCTCGACATGGCTATTCACGGCAAATCTGCATCAGCACTACGGCTGGCCGGCACAATTGATTCAAAAGGGGCTTATGTAGATGAAAACTTACTGGAGAGCTATTTCCCATTCTATAGTATGGAAGAGAATGGGACGAAAAAGGAGCAAATAGGGGTTTTAGAGATATATCAGGATATGTCGGCTTTAAAAAAGCAGATGCTGGCTGCGCGTGAAAAAGCGATTATTATGACCGGTTCGGCCATGGCGGTGCTGTTTTTAGCCCTCTTTCTGGTGATGCTGAAGGCATCGAGGATTATCAACATAAGAGCTTTTCAGTTGATCGACGCGCGCAATACGCTGGAACGCAAGGTTGAAGAAAGGACGCTGGACATCCGTGCGGCATACAAAAAGCTGCAAGAAACCCAGCGTAAATTGCTGCAATCGGAAAAGCTGGCGAGTATAGGCACGTTGGCCACCGGATTGGCGCATGAGATTAACAATCCTCTGGCTTCCGTTGCCAGTTGTGCCGAGGGACTGATCGAACGGCTCAGAACAATGGACGTTCATAAAGAGCAACAACGTCATGATCCAAATAACGTTAACGGCGGCATGGTCTCCACAGCCTCGCTCGTTCCTGTACATGGCGAAATTGCGGAGCAGGAAGGTGATGATACCGGTAAGAATGCGAAGTGGTGCAATTTAAAAGAGCTAGAGGTTTTTCCGGAATATTTAAGGATTATTTGTGATGAAACGTATCGCTGCAAGGCCATCATATCAAACCTGCTCAACTTTTCCAGACAGTCAGAATCAGAATTCAAACGCGTTGAAATAATTCGCATCTTGTATGATACGATTGCCATTGTGCGCCTTCAGTCTCAGGCTAAAGACCACGCTATTCGATTTTCCGCTTCTGTTGAATCGTGTTATGTAATCGGAGATGCACAGCAGTTGAAGCAGGTCTTTTTAAACCTCATTATTAATGCGCTTCATGCGATTGAAAACGGCGGCGAGGTATTGATCTCCGTCCAGCCAAAACAGTCAATTGTGCAAATTACATTTCAAGATACTGGCGTTGGTATTAAACCGGAACACCTGGGTAAAATCTTCGACCCGTTCTTTACCACAAAGCCGGTAGGAGAAGGCACGGGGCTCGGCCTGGCAATTTGTTACGGTATTATTGACGTACATAACGGGAAGATAGACGTATTCAGCGAAGGGGACGGCAAAGGCACATCCTTTACCGTAGCGCTGCCGCTGGCCGGCTGATGTGTTTAGCTATAAATTTGTGTAATTCGTATCTCAATTTAAAAACATGACCAAAAAATCCAACATCCTATTTGCTGATGACGAGGCTACGTTTCGGACTATTATGTCAAATGAACTTACCCGTATGGGATATAAGGTAACCTGTTGCCCAAACGGCGCGGTGGCGTTGAAAAATATTCAGGAACGCGATTTTGACGTTGTCTTACTTGACATGAATATGCCTGAGATGGATGGCATTGAAACCTTGAAGAAAATCAAGGAAATAGAAACCACTACGGAAGTAATTATTCTGACGGGCAAGGGAACGATTGAAAATGCCGTGCAGGCAATAAAGCTGGGCGCTTATGATTACCTTACCAAGCCGTGTCGATTGAGCGAGCTTGACGCATTACTGCAAAGGGCGCTCGAAAAAAGGCGATTGCGCAAAGAGAACGTCCACCTTAAGCGGCTGATAAAGGAAGACCGTGAATTGACGGTAATGATTGGGAATGGCGATGCAATGAAATTGCTGTATAAAACTATCGACAAGGTTGCTCCCTCTGACGCTATCGTATTAGTCCAGGGCGAAAGCGGCACGGGAAAGGAGCTTGTGGCTAACACGATCCACCAGCATAGCAAAAGGGCGTCAATGCCGTTTGTAGTGGTTAATTGCGCAACCTTGCAGGAAACCCTCTTAGAAAGCGAGCTTTTCGGACATACAAAGGGGGCGTTTACCGGTGCCACGGAATCCCGCATGGGGTTGTTTGAGGCGGCCGATGGGGGAACACTTTTCCTGGATGAGATTGGAGAGCTTACGGTCAACACCCAAGCGAAGCTTCTCCGGGTTATTCAATCGGGCGAGACCCGGAGGATAGGCGATAACAGGGTGGTCACCGTCGATGTTCGCATCATTGCCGCTACCAACAAGAACCTGGCGGTTGAGGCTAAAAAGGGAAGCTTCAGGGACGACCTCTATTTCCGGCTGAATGTGATTGCCTTATTCCTTCCACCCTTAAGGGAACGGAAAGAGGATATTCCAACTTTGATCCGGCACTTCCTCGCCCATTTTTGCCGGAATAAACAGGAAAAACAGCTACTTCCGGAGGCATTGGCGGCGATGACGCTCTACGACTGGCCTGGTAACGTGCGCGAGTTGGAGAATACGGTGGAACGGATGGTCGTGCTGTCGGAAGGAGACACGATTGCCCTTGAAGATTTACCGGAAAACATTCGTGGGACGTCTGTGCGCTTCGACGCAGCCGAAAAATCCGATTCGTCGCTCGCCGGGGTGGAAAGAAGGCATATCATGAAGATTTTGCAGGAAAAACAGGGGAACAAGACCGTTGCCGCTGAAACTCTGGGCGTATCTTTAAAAACCTTGTATAATAAGTTGAAGTATTACCGGATTGATAACTGACCCGGCGCCGGTAAAAAACGACTGGAACCACAGATTTCACAGATAAAAATTTGGTCGCGTAGAATTGTGGGGACATTTAGTTTATTTGCAACTGTAACCCCTTGTAATCAAAGGCGGTCATTATGCCATGTCTCTCTTTTTCTACGCTACCAAAAATCTGTGAAATCTGTGGTTTCAGGCTTTTTAAATAGATATGAGGCGTTGCCTTGCTAATGTTTGTTTCCTTCTGTGTTCCCGTTGATTGCCGTTTAACTGATCTATGAATTTCCCGTACAAGGTGAGCCTTCTGTTCCTTGTCTGCATTGCGATGCGCCTGTGTTACGCAGGAAGGTATCTTGATTGCTGCGACAGCGTTGACTTTGCATTAGGACTCCACGAATATAATATCAACCTGCTTCAACCCCATTTCCCCGGATATCCAGTTTATCTGTTCGCTGCCTGGCTCTTTTCCCAAACATCCATTCATACGGTTTGGTCTCTGGAAATGCCGGGCATATTGTTTGGAAGCCTCTCCGTTTATCCCCTGGCATTTCTCGCCCGCAAACTATTTTCCAAAAGGGTTGCGCTGTTGTCCGTAATCCTTTTCCTGATCAATCCCCTCTGCTGGCTCCAGGCGGAAAGGCCAACGTCCGACGCCCTGGGCTTGTTTTTCATCCTCTCGTCAGCCAATATACTATGCGGTGTATTGACCTCAAACACTT
>Ga0315281_10001037_pt1 | contig 40502 bp, 35 predicted proteins | sample YL17G07_0_MG_FD_204540 | JGI IMG/M metagenome (GOLD analysis project Ga0315281, IMG submission 204540) | Sediment microbial communities from Yellowstone Lake, YNP, Wyoming, USA - YL17G07_0 | ecosystem: Environmental > Aquatic > Freshwater > Lake > Sediment | place: USA: Wyoming | collected...
GAGATGCGTCAGGAATTGATGCAATACCATCACTCCGGCGAGATCAACTTCGAAGTAAAGGATACAAAGAGTGTTCTTCAAAGCATCAAGGCTCGATACGTCGCGTCAGCCATGAGTGTCACGGAGTTGGACGGTATCCGTTGCGAATTCGGGGATCCGAAAAACGATCCACAGGCCTGGTGGTTCAGCGTGCGCACTTCCAATACCGAGCCGCTGGTCCGCCTCAATCTCGAAGCCGTGTCCGAGGAAGTGATGCTGGACAAAGTTAAGGAACTTAGTGACTTGATAAAATTATGATCGGTTTATTCGATTCCGGCGTCGGCGGCCTTACCGTCGTTCGCGCCCTGCTCAAATCTGCGCCACAGGCTGATTTCGTTTATCTCGGTGACACGGCTCGCACGCCATACGGTAATAAGACGCAGGAGACGGTTGAGCGCTATGCCGCGGAGGATGCGCGATATGTCATCAAACATGGAGCTCAGCTCGTCATTGTGGCCTGCAATACGGCTAGTGCGCTCGCTTTGCCCAAATTGCAGGAAGCGTTTCCGGCTGTGCCTTTTATCGGCGTGGTCAAACCGGCCGCGAAAGCCGCCGTCGAAATCGCCAAACGACGTGTGGGCGTGATCGGCACGCGCGCCACGGTAAACTCGGGCATCTACGACAAAGTCATCCACAAGTACGGGGAGAAACTCGAAGTTTTGCAACAAGCCTGTCCGTTATTTGTGCCCTTGGTCGAAGAGGGGATGGTCGAAGATCAAATCACCAAAATCATGATACGCCGCTATTTGACGCCATTGCGCCAGGCTAACGTCGAAGCGTTGATTTTAGGTTGCACGCACTATCCATTCTTACAGCCCGCAATCCAAAGATTCATGGGCAAGAAAGTCCATGTCATCGATTCTGCCAGTGTGGTCATAAAACAAGCTATGGAGGAATATCCGCAATTGTTTACGGCAAAAGAAACTCTATCCCAGCACATTGCTTTTACCGACACTTCGCCGTTGCTCGACCGACTGGCGACCAAGTGGCTGGGAAGGCCAGTGAAAGCGGAACACGCCTCTTTGTCATCCTGAGCGAAGTGAGTTTGACGAACGAAGTCGAAGGATCTGGTTTGTTCTGGTCCGCTGGATTTAACGAACCAGATCCCTCGACTCCATCGAATTACGCTCGGGATGACAGTGGAGGAGGTAAGGTGTTTGCAGCCTATTCTCAAATCCTCAATTTTCGCGTAACATAGACGTGCATGCTCACTATCATAATGTTTCTTAGCGTCCTGTCCGTGCTCGTGCTTATCCACGAACTCGGACATTTTTTGGCTGCCCGCATCTTTGGCGTCAAAGCCGAGGAATTCGGTTACGGTTTTCCGCCTCGATTGATAGGTTTTGTAAAAGATCGGGGTAAGTGGAAACGCGTAAAGGGCAGTGATGAAAGCTCGTACGCTAAAACTATCTGGTCAATCAACTGGCTACCTTTGGGCGGCTTTGTGCGCATTAAAGGCGAGAGCGCCGATGACCATGTTAATGATTCGGATTCATTCCAATCAAAAAAAATCTGGAAACGCGTTTTGATTCTGGCTGCAGGCGTGGCAATGAACTGGCTGTTGGCGTATTTCATTTTCGTTTCAATTTTTCTTATAGGCGCACCGTCGATTCTCGAAGACGTTCCGGCTGGTGCCACAATCCAAGATCGCAGCATCAGGATTACGAGCGTCATGGACGGCATGCCAGCGGCCAAAAACGGGCTGATGTCTGGTGATCGCGTAATTACGGTCGCCGGCGTTGTGCCGACGGATTACAACGATGCGCGCAACCTGATCGCCAAGCAGAACGAAACTCTTTTTGAAATACGTTACATTCGTGACGGAGAAGAAAAAGTCGTAACCATCACGCCCGTTCAGATCAAGGAACTCGGACACGCGGGCATCGGCGTGGCTTTAGCCGACATCGGCATCGTTCGTTTTGGCATCGGGCAATCTTTTTGGTACGCCGGCATCGCCACTTATGGTTATACCAGGGATGTCTTGTTCGCCTTCGGCACCATGTTGCGAGACTTGATTCTACTCCATCCTTTGGGACAAGATGTTTCAGGACCAATCGGCATCGCAGTCATGACCGGCCAGGTGGCCAAGCAGGGGATCGTGCCCCTGCTGCAGTTCGCGGCCATCCTTTCCATCAACCTCGCGGTCGTAAACTTTTTGCCCATTCCGGCATTGGACGGCGGCCGCGTACTCTTCCTGGCCATCGAAAAGGTCCGCCGCCGCGCCATGGGCCAAAAACTCGAGTCCGGCATACACCAGGTCGCATTTATCGCGCTCATCGTCCTCATACTTCTTATCACGGTCCGCGATTTGGGACGTTATGGTGGGATGATTGTTGGCGGGCTTAAGGGACTGGTGGGAATGTAAAATGCAAAAAATGCCAAATTACAAATGATGCATAAATACCTTGTCATCCCGAGTGGAGTCTGACGGAATCGAGGGATCTGGCTTGATCGGATCGGGCCAGATCTTTCGACTTCATTCGTCGGACTCATTTCGCTCAAGATGACAAAGGGTGTTAAATGAGAATATGAAAGACCAATTAGAAGCTTTGCGGCTCGAGATCGAGCGCGACGTGAAAGCGGCCGGTACGCTGGAGTCTTTGGATGAGATCGAGACCAAGTATCTGGGTCGCAAAGGCGATTTGACCAACCTGCTCAAAGGATTGGCCAACGTCAAAGCCGAAGAACGGCCTTTGTTCGGGCAGATGGCCAACCAGGTCAAGGAATTCGGTTTGGATTTGATTGCCGCGCGGCGCGAAGAATTGAACCGCGAGAAAGCGTCCAAGATCGCCGAGACCGAGCGCGTGGACGTCACTGAGCCTGGTATTCGACCTCCTGAGGGCCACCTGCATCTGATGACGCAGACCATACGCGAGATAACTTCCATCTTCGAGAAGATCGGTTTTTACCGTCCGCGTTATCCGGAAATCGATTGGGACTATTATGCCTTCGAGTCGTTGAACATGCCCGGCGACCATCCGGCGCGCGACGACTGGGAAACTTTTTTTATGGACGCACCCGTTGGAACAGGCAAGAAGCAGGGTAAGATGGTGATGACTCCGCATACGTCCAATGCCCAGGCTCACGAACTCGAACGCCACGAATTCCCGGTGCGCATGTTGAGCATCGGCAAGTGTTACCGCCGTCAGTCAGACGCTACGCACGCTCCGATGTTCCATCAGTTCGAAGGTCTGCTCGTGGACAAGGGCGTAAACCTGACACATCTGCGCGGCATTCTGGATTATTTTGCCCGCGAATTTTTCGGCCCGGGTCGCGTCTCTCGTATTCGTCCTCATCACTTCCGTTTTACCGAACCGTCATTCGAAGTGGATTTCTCCTGCGGCGTCTGTAACGCCACCGGTATGGTCAACGGCCAGAAATGCAAGCTCTGCAAGCGCGGCTGGCTGGAGCTGGGCGGCGCGGGCATGGTCCATCCCAACGTTCTCAAAGCCTCGGGCGTGGATCCGAATAAATACTCGGGTTTCGCCTTCGGTTGGGGTATTGAACGCCTGGCCATGATGAAAGAGGGGACTAGGCTCGATGATATTCGCATTCTGTACCAAAACGACGTGAGGTTCTTGAAGCAGTTCTAGTAGCTTATGAAAACGAAAACCTCGGTTCTCATATTTGGAGTGGCGGGCATGGCGTTAATGTTCGCCGGCTTGTTTTTGTCTTTCATTTTTCCGGCACTCTCCAATAGCGTCATTTCCATTTTTGTTTATTCGGGATTGTTAACCATTCTTATTTCATTGGTTCTGCTCCTTGTGATTTTTATAAATGCGGAAAGACATAAAAAATTGGATAACGGACCCGTGGATAAAATTGAGCCATTTATAGAACCTCTGCTGATTCCGCTTTTTCTCAAGGCGTTATATTGGATATTCGTTCTGTCTCTTGTGGTGACAAAATTTAATTTGAGTTATTTTATCGGTGAGAATGGTGTCTATCTATTCCTGGAAATTCTGTATTTCTCAACCCATGTAGCATCGGTTGCGGTTTTGGTTTATCTGATCCTCTTGTGGTTGAAGGTTATCAAGCCGCGGGCTTTGATAAAAGGTAATCATCCGATTTGGTTACAATGGCGTTGGTCCCTTGTGCTCATCGCATTATTCGTCATTGTTTATGCCTTGGGCGAATCTTTCGATATGATTTGGTGGAAGATTGTTAGCATTATACATCCACCCATCGAGACCGCGGGATAAATTTGCATTATTAAAATACCTTGAAATATATGTTTAAACGAAATGCCATTTTCCTGATCGTTTTCAGTGGAGTATTGATGATCGTGGCCAATGTGTTGGTCATTATGGATATCGGCACCATGCAATTGACCTATACATTCATCCTTTCCAGCATTCTTCTCACGGTAATAACGGCGATTTATTACGCTTATGAAAAACGCCGGGAACGCTTAAAGGCTACCGCTAAAAACTAATACAGCAGGTTGCCTCATCGTCATCTCAAAACTCTATAATCATGATTCCTCTTTACCGTCTGATCGCACACCTTGGACTGTATGCATTCGTACATGCACAGATTGTTTTTGTTGTTTTTTTAGCATTATCCATATTGTTTCTTTGGTGGCTCAAACCTTGGCGCATGAAAGCTACCGCATCGGCCGTGGTCATAACACCGCTATTGGCGATTTATGCAATTTTGATTTTTGCGGTTATCGTACCGATTCTGCAAAGTTATGGGCAAAACAATGGCGGCTACAATCCTTGGCTGAATCTCGTTGTCATGTTTTTGTTAGTCATTTTTTTACCTGCGGGTTTTTATTATTTTTTAGATCGTCTGGACAGGGATCGTGATATGGCGCCCGAGCATCCTCTTATTCAAAAAATATTCGATTATATTGGCATGGGTTTATTTATCGGTTTTGTTATGGTCATGGGTTTTGGTAATTTTTTCAAGCCCATCACTGATGCTAATCTGTTCAGTTGGCATGCCCTGACATCAATTTGTATTTGTATTGCCGGGTTAACGCTGTTCATTCGATTGGTCCTTGGTAGCGCATATCTCACAGCGTCGTCTGATAATCCATACTTTAAGGAACTTAAGCGTTATTATCCGGCTTTGCTCTATCTCTTTTTGGGTTCGACTGCTTTGGCTTTGATTTTTTATGGTATTGATACAATCATTAAATAGTAAAAACATATGAACCTCCTCGTCTCCTACGATTGGCTGAAGGAATACGTCAGTCTCAAAGAAACGCCCGAAGAATTTGCGGCGCGCATTTCGCTGTGCGGCCCGTCCGTGGAAAAGATCATGCCGTTGCATGCGGAACTTGACGGCATCGTGGTAGGCGAAATCACGGCGTTGCGTCCGCATCCCAAGGCCGACAAGCTGCGCCTGGCCACGGTCAATGTCGGCAGCGGCAAACATCTGACGTTGGTCTGCGGCGGCTCAAATCTCTACATCGGCCAGAAGGTCGCGGTCGCGCTTTTGGGCGCCACGGTGCGCTGGCACGGCCAGGGCGATCCGATCGTGCTCGAAGCTGCGGAAATACGCGGTGTGAAAAGCGAGGGCATGATTTGCGCAGCCGGCGAAATCGGTTTGGATCAGGCTTTTCCATCAACAGACGACCACGAAATTTTGGATTTAACCAAAGAGCTGTTCGGAAGTCTCCTTGATAAAGGAGATTTAGAGGATTTCCCCGTAGCCAACGGAACGCCATTGGCCGATGCTCTTGGCTTCAAAGACGACGTGGCCATGGACATCGAAGTCACCGCCAATCGTCCTGACTGTATGGGCATGGTTGGTATGGCTCGCGAAGCTGCGGTCATCCTCAAACGTCCTTTTACCTGGAAAGAGCCCAAGTTAAATTCAAAATTCAAAGAGCAAAATTCAAAATTATTGAGCGTCAAAATTGACGCGAAGAAGGCTTGCTCGCGCTACATCGGCGTGCACATGGCCGGCGTCAAAGTCGGACCGTCGCCGTGGTGGATGAAGCGCCGACTTTTGTCTTCCGGCATTCGTCCCATCAATAACCTCGTGGACATCACAAACTACGTGCTGCTTGAGACGGGACAGCCCATGCATGTTTTTGATGCCGCCAAGTTGTCATCCCGAGCGAAGTCCGACGCAGTCGAGGGATCCGGCTCGAACCAGATTCTTCGACAAGCTCAGAATGACAAAAAAGAAATAAGAGTTAGATTTGCCCGCACCGGAGAAAAGATTATGGCTCTGGATGGCAAGACGTACGAGCTAGACGATAAGATTTTGGTTATCGCGGATGCCGAACGTCCTGTTGCAGTTGCTGGTGTGATGGGCGGTGAAGAGACTGGCGCGACGACCGAGACGACTGACATTGTCCTCGAAGCTGCATGTTTTGATCCGGTTGTAGTTCGTAAAGGTTCACGTAAATTACTTTTGCAATCAGACTCGCAATTGCGTTTTGAAAAAGGTTTGTCGCAGCAGGCCGTGGCTCCGGCCATGGCGCGCGCCATCGAGCTGGTTCAAGAATTGGCTGGCGGTTCGGTCATCGCTATGGCTGACGAACAAGTTGCTAAATACAAGCCGTTGAAATTTTCAGTGACCACGGACGAAGTAAATGCTTTGATCGGCATCGAAGTCAAAAAGACAGACATGGTCGATGTTTTGAAACGCCTTGGCTTTGTCGTCAAACTAACAGGCAAAAAGATTACAGCTGAAGTTCCGTGGTGGCGCGACCACGACATCGAGATGGGTCGCGATTTGATCGAGGAGATTGCGCGCATCATCGGTTATCACAAGATCCCGTCAATCGCGCCCGTTGCCTTGGCACCGCGCCAAACCGACGCGGTTCTGCAATGGGAAGATCGCCTTAAGGACACGGCCAAGGCCGCGGGTTACATCGAGATCTACAGTTACTCATTTACTTCAGAAGATTTACTTCGCAAGGCGGGTTTCGATCCTACGAACTTGTTAAAAGTCCAGAATCCTTTGTCCAACGACTGGTTGGTTATGCGGCCGTCACTCTTACCGGGTTTGCTTCAAGCTGCCGCCGACAACCAGGAACGAGAACCAAACTTGAAGATTTTCGAATGTTCGAATGTCTACCTTCGCAAATCTACGGATATGGGAAAAGGCGTCTGGACCGATTTGCCTGACGAAATCCCTGAGTTCTCTTTATTGGTTCGCGATCCGGAATGTGATGAACCGTGGCGTTCAGCTAAAGGTTATGTTGAACACTTATTTGAGACATTTGGTATTTCCAAAATCCACTGGAAAAGAATTTCACGCGAAGACATCTGGCATCCCGGACGCACCGCTCAAGCTTTTGTCGGCGACAAGGCGCTGGCCATGGTGGGGGAGATTGCGCCGCAACTCGCCCAGGCTTTCAAGATCAAGGGTCGGGTTGGTGCGGCCGTGGTCAATATTCGTGAATTTTTAGCCCTTGCGCGCGTCAGTAAAACTTACGTTGCGCCCATGCCTTTCCCGGAAGCGAAACGAGACCTTGCATTGGTCGTAGATCATAATGTCGACTTCCGCGATCTGGAAGTCGCTATCACGCATGCGGATAAGCGCATCCTTTCGGTCCAATGGTTCGATACTTTTGCGGGCAAAGGCCTACCGGACGGCAAGAAATCCGTGGCCATGCACTTGACCATCGGCAGCCAGGAAAAGACATTGGAAAGCGCTGATGTAGACGGTGCGATTAACAACGCCATACTTGCTTGCAAAGAAAAATTTGATGCACAGGTAAGAGCCTAGTTAGCGACTGCGTCCATGTGGTATAATGAAACCATATGGACCTCACATCCTCACAAGCATTCTTCTGGCTGAGTTTTGCAGTTTCGATTTTCGCTGTCGCAGCATTCCTGTGCTGGTGCCTTTTCGAGATTGCGCGTTTACTACGCCAAAGCAACGAAGTCGTTGAGCATACGCGCGACGTGGTCAGCGGCATCGAGGAAGATGTCGGTCATGCGCGCGAAAAACTTGGTGGAGTGTTAGGCAATCTTTCCGGTATTGCAGCTGCGACAAAAGGCTTGGCGTCATTCGCCGGTAGCATGCGCCAAGATGATGAGAAGCCCGCAGCAAAACATGCAAAACGAAGATTTAACAAATTGTTGAATGAAGAGGAGGAAACCGAGGAGTAAGCAGCAGAACAAATCCATTGCAAATAAAAGACACGCCTTTCGGGGCGTGTTTTGAGTCTACTTGCTGACAACCGGCACGGGGAGGGCGTGTTCTCGAATGATGTACGCACATACGATTTCGGGTTGCTCCCAGTCCCTGGCGATTTTGACCACGATATCCGGTTCAGCGGACTCGTCCGTGCGCATGGCACGTGTGGCGAAAAAAATGTAGTATTCGCCGTGTCCTGCGAACACGTTGCTACTCAACAGCTTCCTGCCCGGTTCGAGGTCCAGAACGTTGCCTTTGCGTTCGTTGTCGTACGAGGCCTTCTCGTTCTGCTGAGTCTTGATTTGAACAGAGGACTGTTGGGTCGAGTGCTTTTTCTCGAACCGCACTCCCAAGAATATCGCGCCGGATATCGCGGTGACGAACAAGCATGCTAAAATCGCAAACAACTTTGCACGCGAAGAGTGTGTCATGTCTGCCTCCAATGAGAACGAGTGTTTCGTTTATTTGTTTGCCGAAGGTGCGGGTTGCGTCGCGGATGATTCGATATTCATTCCGCCGACAGGTCTTTCGTCCTTGCACTTTCCATTCAGGATTGTGTAGACGATCACGATAATTACGAAGGCGATGGCCAGCAGGGGATACCCTTCCTCTTTTGGCAATTTTATCATCTCTAGCTCCTTGTTTTTGTTACCCGGATATAACCATCGTCAGGTCCATTTGTCAACCGTCGGCGACCAGTCTAATATGCCGGCAGTTTACATCCAATCCGCAGGCCTTGCGCCGTCAGCGGAAAATGAATTTATGTCCGACCAGCTACCGTCTACCGACTACCGTCTACCGTCTCCGTTCGTGCACTTGCACGTTCACTCCATGTATTCGTTATCCGATGCCATGGGTGACGTGGATGATGTGGTCAAGCAGGCGAAACAGTTGGGTTATGATACTATCGCGTTGACTGATCACAATGCATTATACGGCGTCATAGATTTTTACGAAGCTGCGAAAAAAGAGGGGATCAAACCCATTATCGGCATCGAGGCCAACATTGCACCCAATTCGCTGACCGACAAACGGCCGCGCATCGACGACTGGTCATGCCACCTGACCTTGCTGGCCGAAACCATAGAAGGCTACCACAACCTGCTTAGGCTCGTGTCCATTTCATATCTGGACGGTTTTTATTATAAGCCGCGCATGGACAAGAATATCTTGCGCCAATATGGCAAAGGCCTGATTGCTTTGTCCGGCTGCATGAAGGGCGAAATACCAAAAGCCTGTCAGGAACATGATTTGGAAAAAGCCGAAAAGGCGTTGCGCGTTTATCAGGATATTTTCGGGGCTGAGAATTTTTTTCTAGAAATCGTCCATCATCCTGAATCGCCGACACAGATTGATATTAACTCAAATATCATCAAATTGGCACGCAAGACCGGTGCGCTGCTGGTGGCCACCAAAGACGTCCACTATTTAAACGAAGACGACACCGAGGCTCAGGATGCGCTGCAATGCATCCACGCTGGAAAATTATTGTCCGACAACAACCGTTTCACTATCCGTAACATGGATCATTCCATGCGTGGACCGGATGAAATGGTGCGGGCTTTTGCCGAGACGCCGGATGCGGTAGAAAATACACGCAAAATCGCGGATCGCTGTAACGTGGAACTGGTATTGGGTAAGAACTTGTTGCCCAAGTTCGAGGTGCCTGAAGGCGAAACGGAAATGTCATACCTGCGCAAACTTTCAGAAAAAGGCTTGCACGAACGTTATGGCGCCGAACCACCGGCCGAGGCCGTAGAACGTCTGGAATTCGAGCTCGCGACCGTGGAACGCATGGGTTTTCCCGGTTACTTTTTAATCGTGCAGGACTATGTAAACTGGGCCAAAACCAACGGTGTGATCGTAGGCCCGGGACGCGGATCGGCAGCCGGTTCAATCGTCGCTTACTCGCTCAAAATCACCAACCTGGATCCGCTTAAATACGGTTTACTGTTCGAGCGTTTTCTGAATCCGGACCGCATCAGCATGCCTGATGTGGACATGGACTTTGATGACATTAAACGCAAAGACGTCATCCAGTACGTGACGCAAAAGTACGGCGCCGAACGTGTGTCCGGCATTATCACTTTCGGAACCATGGCTGCGCGTGCCGCGGTCCGCGACGTGGGCCGCGTTTTAGGCTGGACGTTTCAGGAAGTTGATCGTGTGGCTAAAGTAATTCCGCCTCCGGTGCAGGGTAGGAATATTCCCATCGCCGTCTCGCGCAAGGAGAATCCGGAGCTCAAGGCCATGGACGAAACCGATCCCAAGGTCACGCAGCTTCTTGATCTCGCATCCAGACTCGAAGGCACGGCGCGCCACGCCAGCCAACACGCTTGCGGCATAGTTATCGCGCCGTCTCCGTTGGCTGAATACGCTCCTCTGCAAAAAGCCCAAGGCGGCGATGTCGATCAAGTCATTCAATTCTCGCTACATCCTTGCGAAGCTGTCGGTTTGCTCAAAATGGACTTCTTGGGCTTATCCAACCTAACCATCATCCGCGAATGTTTGGAGATCATGGAAGCTGTGCATGGCGAAACGGTTGATATCGACGACTTGCCTTTGGATAACGAGGAGACGTATGAGCTTTTGGGTCGCGGCGAGACCACAGGCGTGTTCCAACTCGAATCCGACGGCATGAAGCGCTACATCCGCGAACTTCGTCCTTCTGTCATTGATGACATTATCGCCATGGTCGCGCTCTATCGTCCGGGCCCGATGCAGTTCATCGAATCGTTCATCATGCGCAAACATGGCAAAGAAAAAGTCACGTATGCTCATCCGCTGACCGAGAACGCGCTCAAAAGCACTTACGGCATTCCCGTGTACCAGGAACAAGTCATGCAAGTGTCCAAGGACATGGCCGGTTTTACTGGCGGCCAGGCAGATACGCTGCGCAAAGCCATGGGCAAAAAGATCGCCAAACTCATGGCCGAGATGCGTGAAAAGTTTATCGCCGGTTCCATCAAAAACGGCGTGGAACAAAAAGTCGCCGAAGCCGTGTTCACCCAGTTCGAGGAGTTCGCAGCATACGGTTTCAACAAATCGCACGCCGCTTGTTATGCCATGATTGCGTATCAGACGGCGTATTTGAAGGCGCACTGGCCCGAATGTTTCATGGCCGCGCTCTTGAACTCGGACAGTTTAAACATGGACCGCGTGACCATCGAGGTCGAAGAGTGCCGACGCATGGGTATCAATGTGTTGCCGCCGGACGTCAATGAATCATTTGCGGGTTTTTCAGTGATCAAAAATAGTGTTCAACCTTCGGATGAACGGAAATCCGGAAAACGGGGTACAATCCGTTTCGGTTTGCTGGCCATCAAGGGTTTGGGCAACGATGTGGTTGAGGTCATAATCCGCGAACGCAAACAGAATGGGTCGTATGTGGATCTCGCTGACTTTTTGTCGCGCGTCAAAGGCAAGTATATCAACCGCAAGTCCCTGGAATCGCTTGTCCGGTCCGGTGCTTTGGACGGTTTCGGCAACCGCGGGCAATTATTTTACAACATCGAGTCCATGCTTGATTACCACAAGCAGATGGAACGCGAAGCAGAGTCAGGTCAGGTCAACCTTTTCGCATCAGCTCCGGATCCAGATGCCGGATCCGCGCTCATTAAATTGGCGCTGAAAAACGCACCGCCTGTCAGTCCTCAGGATTTACTGTCATGGGAAAAGGAACTGCTTGGTCTGTACGTTTCCGAACATCCTTTTAAGTCTTACGCGAAACGTCTGGGCAGTTTAATCATACCTTTGTCCGAAATCGGTGCGCATCTCAAAGAAAAAAGCATCCGCGTGGGCGGCGCCATCTCGACCGTCAAGAAAATTCTGACCAAGAAAAACGAACCAATGGCTTTCTGTCGCTTCGAAGACGGTCTTACTGATTGCGAAGTCGTCGTCTTTCCGCGCGTTCTCAAAGACAAGCCTGAGTGTTGGCAGCCGGACAAGATGCTGGTGGTCAGCGGTCGTCCTTCCGAAGACGGCGGCAAATTCAAAGTCCTGGCCGAGACCGCTTACGAAATCACCGAAGACAATCTCAAAGACGTTTTGGGCGGTTCTTACGGACAAGAATATCAAAGCATGGAAAACGAGCAGCCTGTTATCCAAGGTGCAGTCGAAACCACGGCCATGGTTTCGCTTTACGTCGGAGCGACTTTGCCCGAATCGGCCATCCGTCAGCTGCGCGTGGTATTTGACGCCAATCCCGGCCGCCTGCCCGTCCAATTCGTGATCGAGGACGTGGGAGGCAAACGCCGCGTGACCTCGTCAGCTCGCATCAACCTGACGTCCGAAGTCACCGCCCAAATCGAAGCCATCCTAGGTCCGCGAACTGTGGCCTTTTAATGTGCTTATGTGTTATACTTCTATAATTAGTGCTTATTTGTCATCCTGAGCGCAACGAAAGTGGAGTCGAAGGATCTGGTATTGATAGGGAACCAACGAGCCAGATTCCTCGACTGCGTCAGACTTCGCTCGGAATGACATGATGACAAGGTATGGCCATCAAGATAGTTCATGGGGGTGGGAGTTTTCCACAGCCGCCGTCGCCCAAGCTTTTCCGTAATATAGCGGTTACTTTTGTTTTAATTACCATGGCCGTCATCGGCATCGCTTTGTGGACATCGTCCGTTCGCGCCACGATCACGGTTAAAGTGAAAAGAGAACCGGTTAACGTTGATACCGTGGTTGATATCTCGCCTTCGCCCACGTCGGACCAGATCAAAGGCAGGGTGGTGAGCGGCACTTTTACCGAATCCAAAGAATTTAACGGAATTACTGTATCAAGCACTCCGACAGTGATTGCTCCTCAGGCGCCAACCAAAACGTCAGGCAGGGTGAAAGTCATCAACAATTATACCAAGAACCAGCAGTTGGTGGCCACTACGCGTCTTTTGACGTCAGACGGACGCCTTTATCGCATAACGAAGAATATCAACGTGCCATCCGGCAGTTCAATGGAAGTGGAAGCCGCATCCGACGAGGTTGGTTCAAAATACGTATTACCGATCGGTACAAAAATGACAATTCCCGGACTTTGGTCTGAAATGCAAAAGCATATTTACGCCGAGACGGTGACAGCCTTTGCCATGCAGGGCGAAGAAAGCGCGACGCCCAGCGGTCCGCGAAAAATCGTGACAGCCGACGCCCAAGCTAAAGCTTACGATTCTCTTTATGCTGGCGCTTTGGACAAGGCTAAGCAGTCGCTTAACATCGAGGCGGGCGTGCCGGCTGAGTGGGAAGCGGTCTATCTTATCAACAACTCTCAAAAACAGAGCAATGGGACTCCTGGACAGGAGAAAGATGCTTTCTTGGCCCAGGTAAAGCTTTCAGTGACAGCTGTATATTTTCCCCGCGAGGACGTTTTAGCATTGATCAGGACGCGTTTGAACGAAAAATTGCCGCAAGGCTACTCGTTGGTTGACGTGGATTTGTCCAAAGCGACTTTTCATCTGGAATCCGTAGACATGTCAAAGAGTACGGCGCGTCTGTCCTTGTCCGCCGAAGCCCAAAGCCAGCTTTTGGCCGACACCCCGGCTTTCAAGAAAGATTTGATCGTGGGCCTGCCATCCGACGAAGTCATCCGCAAATGGTCAGCTCTGGACGGCGTGGACTCCGTCGATGTCGACCTTCAACCAAGCTGGGTGCATCGGTTGCCGGGCATGAAGGACAAAATTACCGTCATAGTCAACTAATAACGTAAAACGAATAACGTATAATTCAAAAACAAACTTAGAAAACTGACATTTGACCGTTTATATCTGGGAGAGTACCATTTTAAATGGTTGTTCCGGCCACCAACCGGATTTCGGCATACAATTTAGAACAAAAGAGTCCCGATATAACATCGGGAAATGCGGGTGGAACCGCCCCGCAATTCTGCGGGGTCCCGGCGAGTCTAATTCAGACTGGTCGGTTTTTTTAACACTTAGCACTTTGTCATCCCGAGCGAAGTCCGATGGAGTCGAGGGATCTGGTTCGTAAGAACGAGCCGGATCTTTCGACTCCGCTACGCTGCGCTCAAGATGACAGAACAAGTATATGAGTTACCCCATCGAGCAAATTCGCCACAGCGCCGCGCATGTCATGGCCGCGGCAATCCAAATCCTGTTTCCGCAGGCCAAGTTCGGCGTTGGTCCGGCCATAGACAATGGTTTTTATTATGACATCGACATCGGCCGGGCGCTGACGCCTGAGGATTTGAAGGATATTCAGAAGGCCATGCAAAAATTGGCCAACAAAAAGATCGCTTTCGAGCGACAGGAGATGAGTATCGACGATGCTATCGCGTTATTTGAAAAACTTGGCCAGCCTTTTAAGGTCGAGTTGCTGAATGCCATCAAGACCAAAGGCACAACCAAGTTGACGGCCGAGGAGGCCGAAGACGTCGACCCGGCAATGCAAGGAAAAGTTAGTATATACAAAACAGGAGAATTCGTGGATTTGTGCCGCGGTCCTCACGTAGAAGATTCTTCGGCCATAGGTTCGTTTAAGATCAACCGCATGGCTGGCGTGTATTGGCGCGGCGATGAGAAAAATCCGCAGCTGCAACGCGTCTACGGTCTATGTTTTGCGACGCAAGAGGAGTTGGATGCCTATGAAAAAATGATCGAGGAAGCAAAGAGGCGCGACCACAAGATTCTGGGTCCTGCTTTGGATCTCTTCACTTTTTCCGATCTCGTTGGTCCGGGTTTGCCGCTTTGGACGCCCAAGGGCACCATCCTGCGCAATCTGCTGGACGAATTCGTCTGGTCGCTGCGGTCCATGCGCGGTTACGAGAAAGTCGAGATCCCGCACATCACCAAAAAGGAACTGTACGAAGTCAGCGGACATTGGGAGAAATATCAGAATGACCTGTTCAAAATCACGAGTCGCGAAGGCCACGAGTTTGCTATGAAGCCCATGAATTGTCCGCACCACACTCAAATCTACGCTCGCAAGCTCTGGAGCTACCGCGAACTGCCGCAGCGTTACGCCAATACCACCATGTGCTACCGCGACGAGCAGACCGGCGAACTGTCAGGCTTGTCCCGAGCCCGCAGCTTCACTCAGGACGATGCGCACGTCTTCTGCCGCATGCAGCAGGCTAAGGAGGAGTTTTTGAAGATTTGGGACATCGTCTACGAGTTTTACGCAGTCTTCGGCTTCAAACTCCAGGTAAGATTGAGCAGCCACGATCCCGCGGCGCCGCAAAAGTATCTGGGAGATCCGGCCATGTGGGAAAAAGCCGAGGGCATGCTCAAAGAGATAATTGCGGAAAAAGGCGTTGAAGCTCTCGACGGTATGGGTGAAGCGGCTTTTTACGGTCCCAAACTGGACTTCATGGCTAAGGATTCCATCGGACGCGAGTGGCAGGTGGCCACCATTCAATTGGACATGAATATGCCCGAAAGGTTCAAGCTGGTTTGCGTGAACGAAAACGGCGAACAAGAGACGGTTGTGATGATCCACGCGGCCATCATGGGTTCGATCGAAAGATTCCTGTCCATTGCTATCGAACATTACGCAGGCGCCTTCCCACTCTGGCTGTCACCGGTCCAAGTCGCCATTTTGCCCGTAGCAGACCGTCATATTGATGCTTCGCGCAAATTGGCCGATAAGTTTACGGAACAGGGGATGCGCGTCGAAGTCGATGATACTCCGGAATCCGTGGGTAAGAAGATCCGCGGCGCCGAAGTCAAAAAGACGCCTTACATGATCGTCTTCGGCGACAAGGAACTCGAGTCCGGCCAACTGACGGTCCGCAAGCGCGGCATTCAAGAGCAGGCGGTTGAGGATACTGATGCGCTGCTTGCGCGTTTAAAGAAGGATATTGAGACGAGAGCGGCTTAAACCCACGCTACCTTCCGTCATTGCGCATTCGACAAGCTCATGCCCTGAGTTTATCGAAGGGAGCGAATGCGCGGCAATCCCACCTCTTACAAACTAGTTGGACATGCTTCGTGAGATTGCCGCGCATTCGCTCGCAATGACACAACAAAAATCCCCGAGTGGTCGGGGATTTTGATTTGCTGATTGGATCTACGCCGCTTTGCGCAGGGAGCGCGGTTTCTTCGGAGGAATGTCAATGACCGCTTTTATATTACCGTCACCTGAGATTTCAGTTATGCGGACTCTTACCTCGCTGCCTTTTTTAAGCAAGTTCCGCATAGTATCAATATCCATCTCGGTGTCTTTCAAGTCAATACTGGCCATACGGTCTGTTCCTGCCCCCAAAGCTACAGAAGCATTTTTTCGAGTGACAGAAAGGACTTTAGCCCGTTCAAAAACATCCCTGACCTTCACCTCCGCAGAAGGTTCGAAAATTTCATCCATTTCCTTTCCGAGCTTTTCTATTTCTTCAGCTTTTTCCGGTTTAGCCGCCCCTTGTTCTTTAAGTCGTCTATTGCGTGCGGCTTTATTTTTTTCTTCTTCTGACAGGAGCATTCTTTCCATAAGCGTCTTGCGGATTCGTTCCGCGGTCTTCGAGCCTTCGAGCTTGTATTTGACGTCCAGGTTGCGCAAGACTCTCAGGATGGCGAACTGCTTATCCATGTCATTGGTGCCGTAGAATTTGCGCAGCGCCAAAGTGTAATCTTCTGAAGCCTTCTTGGGCAAGCCGTAAACCAAGGCTTCTATCACATGGTCAGGCGTGCTGCGTTCCAACTGTTCTGGTTCGTGCAAAATAGCGTTTTCCGCCGGTTCATCAGTTTCTTCTTCCATGTCGCGTATGAACGGTTCTTTTCCCAGCCTGATAAGTTCACCGGCCAGCTCTTCGCGCTTCTGCCTCTCCTGCTCTTTCTTAGCCCTGTCAGGATAGGCTGCAGCAATCAGTTCGCGATCGATGTCTGATAAGGCTCGTCTAACAGCGGCCGCAGCATCCCTGTCGCCATCCGAAAGGTTGATGTTTCCTTCGGCTAAAGCTTTGAGCATGACGTACATGGTGGCTTCGGCCGGATCGCCCTGGCTTATGTTTTTAATGGCATTGAAATTCTTGTAACTGCTCGATTCCAAATCTTTAATGCCATTGATTTCACCGGCCAGCGAATCGATTCTTTTGCCAACAATCGCTTTTGCCTGTTCGCGATCAAAGATCATGCGGCTTTGTATTTCGTTCCACGATCTGCTGGCCGCATCCGGAGTCAATAGTGTCTTCGCCCATTCCAACGTCAGGGGTTGGTTGGTTTGTTTTTCCCGTTCGGCTCTGTGTGGAAGTTCCTCAGTGCGTGATTCCATGCCCGTGGCCCTGGTGGCGTAACCTTCCTGTTCGTTGCGGGCGCGATTTTGTCCCAAACCGCGCATCTCGAGCATGCGCGATGCGCCCATGCCTGCCCCGGTCAAAGGATCCTGTCCTGCAGCATATCCGAGCCTGTCATTCATTTTGGCCAGGAGCAACTTAATATTCTTGTAAATTTCCGGACGCATGCCGGCTTCGGCTTTCTGCATCTTGGCAGCCAGTTCAACATAATCCATGGCCGTAAAGTCTGTATCGGGGATATTCATCAACTGGACTGTGCGGTTTACCTCGTCCCACAAGCGGGTTCCTTCGGCGCGTCCTCTGGCGCGTGCTTGTTCCGCTTCTGAATTTGACATGCCTTCTTTGACTCCGCCAAGCATTTCGATGTATTCATTTGTACGTTTTTCAATTTCCTGTTTTTCCTGGTATCCCAGTGTTTCTTCGACAGGCGGGAAGAGTTTGCGCTCCAATTTTTCCGATTCTTCTCGCTTTTGCTTGAGACGCGCTTCCAGCTCGGTTTCAGGAACAGCTCCAACAGACGGAAACAGCCTTTTTATCAAAGCGTCAGATTCTTCCGGCGTTTCCTTTCTCGTCTGATATTCCACGGGCGGCATGCGCAGCGAGGTGATCGAAACATCTATCTGCTTTTCATGCAGCTCCGCCTTTTCGTTTTGGATGGCCTGGAGTTTTTTAAGCAGGGGCGCGGCCGACTCCTTGGCGTTTTTGCGTCCGGTAATGGACGTGAGCCAGTCTTTTACCTTGTTCATGCCGCTCAGGTGGTGGGCACGGATTTCTTCCGGCGTGCTGCCTTCCAGGGGGCCGAGAATATCTTCGAGCCGGCTGCGGATTTCTTGTTCTTTTTCCATCAGCTCATCCATGCGCGCGCCGTATCCGGCGTGCAGGGTGCGGATGGTTTTTTCCTGCGCATCCGTACCGCCAAACTCGCCGGCTCTGCGCAAAGCATCCAAATGGGAAAGTTTTTCCTCTTCTTCTGTTTTGCGCAGGGTGCGTACGCGCTCGCGTTTGCCGCCTTCAACCACCCTGAGAGAGGGTCGTTTTCTCCGTTCTGATGCTGGCTTTTCTTGCGCAGCATTTCCTTCAAATCTTGGCATAGATAAAAGAATGGTTAAAAGTTTGTCTGATTATAGCACATAAACAAAAACCCCGACGTAACGTCGGGGTTTGCTGTTGTGGATATGTTTTTTAAGCGCTGACGATTTTTTGAAACACTTCCGGATGGCGGGCGGCCAGTTGCGACAGGACTTTACGGTCCAAGGTGATGCTGCGTTTTTTGAGCCCGCCCATGATCCTGCTGTAAGAGGTTCCAAGCGTCTTGGCTGCGGCGCCTATGCGAATTTGTTGCAGACCGCGATTCACGCGCTTCTTCAACTTGCGGCTCACATAAGCGTTGACGCCGGCTTTTGAGGCAGCGACTTTGGCCAGCGTTAGTTTGGATTTGCGTCCCCACATCATGCCCTTGGTGCGGGCCAGGATGTTTTTGCGGCGCTTTATGTGGTGCATCCCACGTTTTACTCGAGGCATAACTTTTAATTACGAATGACGAATTACGAATTACAAATGGACGACCTGATAACCTGATAACTTTTTTCTCGGTTTTTTCCGTCGTGATAAACCTGATGAAAGTTCGTTATTCGGTTATGCGAGCACCTGGCTCTTTACGGTGCGGACGTATTGCTTGGCCACGGACTGGTCGCGGCGCTTTTTGCGCGTGATTTTACCCGAGTCGCGGCTGTTGAAATGATCCTGTCCGCCGTGGCGCTTCAATACTTTGCCATTCTTGGTGATGCGCACGCGCTTGGCGATCATCTGACATGTTTTCATCTTGCCTTTCATAGCCTTAGAATTATTAGTTGATTAAGAATTTATTGTTAACGATGAATGGTCTACGAAAGTACGAATTTGATACGAAATTACGAATGGTCACTCCTGTATTAGTATATTCGTATGAGGCCATTCGTAATTTCGTAGACCCCTGTTCGTCAGGATTTCCTTCCCACAATCGCCGATACGTTTCCTCCCTGGTTCTTCGGCGCCTGTTCGGTGAAAAGTTCGTACTTTTTTGCAATTCGGTTGACGAAGTCCTGGATTTTCGTGAGCGCGATGTCGGCGTGGGCTTTTTCGCGGCCGCGGAGCATGATTTCGATTTTGAGTTTGTGCCCGTCTTCCAGGAAGCCGATGGCCTGGTTCATGCGGTTGTCCAGATCGTGCTGTCCGATTTTGACCGACAGGCGGATGCCTTTGACTTCGACTTTCTTGGCATGCGCTTTCTGCTGCTTCATTTCCTTTTCTTTCTGGTACTTGAATGCGCCGTAGTCCAGGAACTTGCAGACCGGCGGCACGGCCTTGGGCGAGACTTCGACGATGTCATAGCCGCGTTCTTCGGCCAGGGCCAGCGCTTCGGACGTTTTCATGACGCCCAACGGGACGCCTTCCTCGTCGATCACGCGTACTTCGGGCACGATGATTTGTCGGTTGTAGTGGTATTGCACGCCTTCAAGTTTGGGGACAAACCTGCGGCGGCGGTAGTGGATGCGCATATCTACGGACTGGCAACGTTCATAAGGTTTGTAAGGTTTATAAGGTTAATAAAGAATGCCACAAAACGACTTTACAAACATTATGAACCTTATCAACCTTATGAACTTTATAAACGTTGTTTGGTTTGAGTTGGTGGAGATGGGGGGAGTTGCACCCCCGTCCGGAACACGCACGCCGCACGCTTCGTTCACAGGCTTGGCTTGCTCTGTATACCGGTTCCGCGTCGAGCAAGCGAGCAACGGAGCCGGTTGGCATCTGGCCTTGTCGTTCCTCACGCGGATGCCGCGGCGAGGTCCCTCCCACTTCGCATAAAGCTATGTGGGATTTGAAGCCCGAGAAATGTCGATCCGTCCGCACTGTCGGGCCGCCATGCGGGGGATCGCGGCGGTCGGTTTAAGCGAGCGCCGGAAGAGCCATGGGCATGCGGAACGCGTTAGCGAACGCAGCCTTGGCCTTTGAAAAGACGTTGGCAGTTGTCTGTTTGAAGCGGTTTAACGAGTCGCCTCAGCTCGGCCTGCATCATGCGGGGAAACGCGCCGTCGATACTCGGCATCCCCGTAAATTTACTGACGCTTGTAAAGTCTCGAGGCCTACAAGGCGAACTGTGCCTTATAAACCTGATTGATTTTACATACGTCCATCACGTCTATCATGGCGAATGTCTGTCATGTCGCGACCTGACGGACCTGACGGACATGAAAGACCTGACAGACGTTTATAAGTCCCTATCATCAAATCGTCTGAATTGGCGGCTAAGATCGCGTTCTTTTATCTTTTCCCGCTTTTCGAAGGCTTTCTTGCCTCTGGCCAGCCAAAACTCGACCTTAATATGGTTGCCGCGAGTATATATGGACACGGGGATGCATGTCAAGCCTTTTTCTGCTAATTTACCTGCAAGATAGCGCAATTCTTTGGCGTGGACGAGCAATGCTCGGCTGCGTTCCGGGTCGTGAGGAATGGTCGTCGAAGCTTTTTTGTACGGCGCTATATTGGCCCCGATAAGCCACAAACGTCCGGCATGCAAAACAATGTGTCCGGCATCGATCTTTGCCCCGCCGTTGCGCACGGATTTGACCTCGGCCCCGGTCAAAGCCAAACCCGCCTCGAAAGTCTCGAGTTTCTCATAGTCGTAATGCGCTTTGCGGTTGGTGGCCAGCGTGGGCATGGCGGATAGTTTACGGATTAACGGACAATAAGTCCACCTGTCGTACAAACATGTATTTTAGTTAGTTGATTGGTATGTTATCATGGCTCCGTATGCAAGACCGCGAGATTCACATATCCGCCGGCACGGTGCTTAAAGTTGTCGCCGTTTTGGTCGGCGCCTATCTTTTGTGGCTGGTCAGGGATATTTTGGCCCTGGTCGTCGTAGCTTTGTTTTTAGCCGCTCTGATCCAGCCGGCGGCTGATTGGGGGGCGAGATTCAAGATACCGCGAAGTTTCATGGTGCTCTTCGTTTATCTGGTTTTCTTCGGTATTTTTGCGGCCGTCATTACGCTCATGGTTCCCACCATCATCGAGCAAGCAATCAAAGTCGGCGGTTTGCTTGGCCAACAGTGGGGAGCGATCCAGGATGGCATGGATTGGGCGCGCAAAATTACGGATCAATACGGTTTGGCTGCGAATTTAAAAACCGGACTCGCTTCGGTCCAAGCGCAAGCCACGGATGCGGCATCGCGCCTGTTGCAGATATTAAGCGGTTTGTTCGGCGGCATCGCGGCTTTCGTTCTGGTGCTGGTCATGGCTTTTTACCTGGTGACGCAGGAGGATAAGGCCGTCACCATCGTTCAGGACTGGGTGGCGCCCAAGCACCGCAAATTCGTTTTGCATCTCATCGAAGAATTGCAGGACAAGATGGGACGGTGGTTTATCGGGCAGCTCATCCTGTCATTGATTATCGGCGTCATGTATTACGTCGGACTTTTGATCATCGGCGTGGACAGCGCTTTGGTTCTCTCGCTGTTCGGCGGCTTGGTGGAATTTATCCCTTATCTGGGACCCATCCTGGGCGGCGTCCCTATCGTTTTCGTAGCTTTCAGCGAATCTCCTTTGCGCGGCATGCTGGCTCTTGGGTTGCTCGTACTTATCCAGCAGCTGGAAAATCATTTGATCGTGCCCAAGGTCATGCAAAAAACCATGGGTTTGAATCCTTTGGTCAGCATCGTAGCCATGCTGACGGGTTTGAAATTGTTTGGAATTGTCGGCGGTTTGTTGGCCATTCCTTTGGCCACGGCCTTGATTGTGATTATTAAAGAGGTTCGTGCTTATCATCCCACGCAAGAATAGTTTATGCCGGATCAGATACCAGCGCCCGCCGTGCCGTCGCCTGCGGCAGAACCGCCAGTTTCGACGGTTCCTGCAGTTCCGCCTCCGGCAGCACCGCCGCAACCCCAACCGCCGCCGCTCGCTCAACCCCCGCAAACTCAGCCTCAAACAAGCGATGCGGCAGAAAGCCGGTCTCCGGATCAGGTCAAAGAAATACTGAAACAGCACGTAAAAGAACTGCGCCTGCGGCGAATCTTGAACATCGCCTCGTGGTGTGCCGCGGTCTTGGCAGGATTGTTCCTGGCTGCAGGTTATCCGATTGCCAAAACCGGTTTGTTGCAAGTTCCGTTTTTTTCGCGCTATTACATCGGACCCAGGCCCGCGCGCAACGTCCCAGTCCAGCCTGTTGATTGGGATGATTTCCGCACCAAGCTGTCCGATCGCCTGACCGCGCAGCAAGTCAGCGCCACGCAAAAAGACGAAACCGAACTGAACGAAGTGAATGAGATTGTTTTTACGTCGTCCACCGCATCTACGTCGTCTACATCGACAGGACAGGCTCAAATGCTCCTCAACGCCGTGACAACGACTGCGGCAACTTCGACTTCGACTAAGTCTTTGATTCCTGTCGCGTCATCGACTTCAACCGTTCCCTCGATCGTAACCTCGACTTCGATGGCTGCCGCGACTTCGACGTACGTTTTGCAGATCAGCGAAGAGGAATTGTCCAGCTTGTTTGCCACCATGGCCCAGCAGGGCGTGAGGAATCCGACTTATGCGGTTCAAACCGCGCAAATCGTCATCCTGCCCGACGGCCTGGAGATTTTTATGCAAATGACGTGGCATGGTTTTGTGCACATCGATCTGCTGACCAGAATGACGCCCGTCCTGCAGTCTGACGGCGGCTTGAGATTCGACGTAACCGAAACCACGCTGGGCGACGTGTCTTTGCGCAGCGAGTGGGTCAGGCCGCTCATAGCGTATTTGTTCGACCGCGACTTGGGCATCTGGTACGTGAAGATGGGCGAGGATATCGATATCCAGGCCGTAACCTTGTTTGATCGGAGTTTGCAATTATTGCTGGGCATAACACAGCGTTCTGCGCCGCAGACTCAATCCACGCCTTGATCCCATGGCATTCATCTACCGATTGCTGCCCATGTTTACCGCGGCCCTGGTCGCAGCGTCTTTTTATGCGCAATTCAGTTATCCTTTTGATTTTCCCTATTGGGCTGCGGCTGGAGTTGTCTGCTTGCCGTTGTCAGCGTTCTTAATTGCGCGTCGCCGCGTGGCTTACGCCGACCTTGCGGAAAAGATGCTGCCTACGCTTTTACTGATAGTCTCTTTGGCGTTTTCCATGCTGTTATCAGAAGGCGCGTTATCCATGTGGTTGATTATCGTTCTTGCCGCTGTAGCCACTTATCTTTCGCTCGAACTTTTGTTTTTCCTTGCCTTCATGCCTTCGCGCTACCCGGTCAACGGCTTGTCGCGCGTCAACATCGCCTACGTGCCGCTCACGGTCTGGTATGCGGTCGCGACGTCCACCGGTTTGATCACTTTTTTGCATTCTCCGGTCTGGTTCCACGTCGCGGGCATGATCTTGCTGGGTATTGTCATTTTCCGCACCACGGGCCATCCTGAGGCCACGCCCGAACAGAACCGGCGCTGGATGCTGGTCGGCGCTTTTGCGGGCTTGCATTTGGGCTTGCTCGGGATTATCCTGCCCGTTTCCATGACGGCGCAGGGCATGGTCGGCATGATCCTTTTCAGCGCCATTTTGCGCATGCGGCGCTATCTGTACAATCCGATGCCCGGCAGGCGGCAGGCGATCGCCGAAGCAGTCGCGGCTATCGTGATTCTGGGCGTGGCACTGGGAACGACGAGATGGTTGTAATCTAATAGGTCTACGAAATTACGAATTTTATACGAAACTACGAATGGGTTCCATATGACATGACAGGATATTCGTATATTCGCGACAGATTCGTACTTTCGTAGACCTTATCAATCAAATTATGGATTTCCAAAAAACTTTGACAGACAATAAGTCGTTAGTATGGCTGCTGATAATGGCATTGCTGGCTGATATCGCGATCGGAGCAGTGAGCGGCGGCGTAACCGGCTGGTTGGCTGCAAGTTCGATCCGCGAATCCATGTCGCAAACCGCGGGCGGTTTGTATATACCGAACGGCACAACGACTGGTGCCACGCGCGCTCTGCGGACGGAAACGTCGGCCTCCACTACCATTCGTCTTGTCCAGCTTTCACCCGACCAGGCGGCGCCGCGTTTGTTGCCTCAGACCATCATGGATCGGAAAAGTCCGGTGGGTACTTTGTATCTCAAAAAAAAGACGGCAGCCGATTCCGGATTGCGCGATGAAGACCGCTTGGCCCGCGTCGTAGCTTTGACGTCGGACGGCTGGTTTGCGGTTCCCTCCAAAATTATTGACGGCATGCGCCTGACGGATTTGGTGATTTGGCACGGTCAACAGGCTTATGCGATAAACAGCGCTTTAAACGACAGTTCGAGTCAAACGGTTTTTTTGAAAACTTCAGCCAAGGATTTGCCGGTCGTGCCATTTGCACTGGTTACGGGCAGCCGCACCGGCATGCCTGTCTGGTTTGAGCCTGATGCCGCGCAGTTTATGCCGTCAGTCATCGTCACGCTCAACTCCGCATTGCGTGCCGATGTACGAACCAGCGAAAGTTCGGTGCGGCGTTTGGCGGCTTACGGCCAGGCTAGCTTAACAGAGCGCGGCGCTCCGTTTTGGGACGAGAACGGTTCGTTGGTGGGCATCGTCGAATCGTCTGATCAGGATCGCATGCAGGTCATTCCTGCATGGAACATGGCAGGATCTTTCCAGAGTCTGGTTTCTTTCGGCGAAGTGCGACACGCTGCACTTGGAATCACGACCGTGAACCGCGCTGCACTTCGTCTGGTAACTCAAACGGAACAAATGCCGCAGCGCGGCGCTTGGATCCGCGAAGTGAAAAAGGGGAGCGTGGCTGAAAAATTCGGTTTGAAAGCCGGGGACGTGATACTCCAGATAGAACGTGATATACTGGATGCGAACTCGGATCTTGGTGATATTTTGTCCCAATATCGTCCGGGAACGTCAGTAACTCTGCGCGTCTGGCGCAAGGCGGTTGAATCCGACATGCCCGTCACGCTCGGTACGCAGGTCACCAGCCAACCGATCCCATAAACCGTTTATAAAGTTTATAATGTTCATAAAGTTTATAAAGAATGCAAACAGAACAACCTTATGAACCTTAAAAACTTTATAAACCTTATAAACCTTATAAACCTTAAGAGCGTTTTAATAGTTCGTTAGTTTGTAAGTATGGCCACGATGAACTTCATGCACATTTATGCCCGCGGCTGGCGGTTGCTTGTTTCGTGCACCCTGGCCGGAGTTGTCATCGCGCTGGCCGTGTCTGCTTTGCAACCACTCAAATATTCATCGACAGTTCGTTTGTTGATTACGCAAACCAATGCCACGGGCGTGGATCCTTACACGGCCATCAAGTCCACGGAGCGCATCGGTCAGAACTTGTCAGAACTGGTCAACTCATCTAGCTTCTTTAATGCGGTCATGAACCAGAGCGGAATCGACCGCACATATTTTCCTACCGACGAAATTGACAAACGCAAGGAATGGCAACGCACGGTCGAAACCGGAGTCGTAGCCGGTACTGGCGTAATGCAGGTGACGGTTTATCACAAAGATCGCACCCAGGCTGAAACCATCGTCGTCGCCGTAGCTAAGGAGCTGGCGACTCAGGCGCCTAACTATTACGGCTATTCTGTTAGATTGCAGATAATCGACGATCCATTGCCTTCGCGATTCTTCGCCAAACCGGACTTTATTCAAAATTCAGCCCTGGGACTTATTTTCGGCTTTATCATCGGTACGGCCTGGATTTTGGCCAGGATCAGGCAGATTCGTTGACACTAAGCGCAATCCCCACCTTGATTGTCATTCCCGTGAAAACGGGAATCCAGGAAATAAGTAAATTACTACATATCGAATGGATCCCCGGGTCTTCGTCGAACTACGCCCGAGGATGACAAAATGAGCTGACAGTTATCGGTAAAATCAGATATTGAAGAAGAAAAACCGCTAAAATAAGCGGCTTTTTTGTAGTTAAAAAATCGACTGCCGACTATTGACAAAAAGCGATTTATATGATAGCTTTATCTATTCATTACAAGGAAATTTTGTGGCTTTGAAGCCGTTTCATGTCGCTGTGGGAAGTATTCCTCCTCTTCTCACACGGCATGGGACGACTTGAAGGCCGCAGTCACGGAACGCTTAACCGCGGGCCGTGGATACGGTCCGTTCCTTAAAACTAAACTGCAATCAAAGAAGAAATTCAGTCAACCAACCGCCCCGCGGGGGCAAAAGCTCCCGCAAAAGCGGGGAGGTGGAGAAAAGGTCATGATGAGCAAGAAGATGTCAGTGTTCGTAGCTTGGCTGATCGCGGCGTGCTTCGTCTGCGTCGGACTGTTCGGAGGCGTCGCCTCTGCACAGAAAGCACCCGGAATGGGTGGTGGTCGCCCTGCGGCCACGTCGTCAGCTCCTGCTGCGGCAACTGGTTCGGCTCCGGTGGCAGGGTTGCCCCGTACCATAGATCAGTTCAACGCCGCGGTTTGCAATGTGCTGACCAGCGGCAAGTGCCCTGCGTCCGCGACTGCATCGGCTGGAGTCCGATGGAGTCCGGACTATGTCTGCACCGCGCCAGGGGGTGTCCATGTCGAAGACAAGGGCACGCACTGCGAATGCCAGGATGGGTACATTCCCTTCCGCGTGGAGCACAAGTGGACCCCGACCGGACGCGTTCGCAACAACGGCCCGGACAAGCCCGTAACCAAATATTACGAGGTCTACGTCCGGTGCGACAAGTCGGCTCATGACGTCGAAGTCGCTCTTAACCGGCGCGTATCCCAGGTCGATGAAGACTACAAGGCCGCGATCGCGCAGTTCCGTCAGGACATCGGCTTCCAGCGCGAGCAGGATCTCAAGGCCATCTACGCCGAGATCGCTTACGGCGATGACGCAGTCATGACCTGGGTGACGAAGAATTTCGTGACCTGGGAACAGCTCCCCGGCGTCGTGCGACCCATTGCTCGCGAAGAAGCCAAGAAGGAGATCGCTGCGGCCAATCTCTGGACCAATCGCATGTCGTTCGGTGTGGATATGGGGTTCGGCGCTTACAAGCTCCCGAATTCCACGCTCTACACGCCCTGCCTGGGTGTCACGTTCGCCACGCCGTTCGGTGCTGGCAACGACTGGGGTATGAATGCCCAGGGCCAGCTCTGCGAAGGGCAGGCGACCAACTTCAATGCCAATGGCACGGCTCGTTGGGTCGGCTCGGCTGGTGCGAACCTTCACCTGACGTACGCCCTGAACAAGGAGCGTAACACTCAGCTCTGGGTCGGCGGCACTGTTCGTCAGATCTGGCGCGAGTCGGGCATCCGTGACGCGGGCTACCTCGTTGGTCCGCAGATCGGCGTTCGCATCGGCGTACCGGGAACCAACGTCGGCATCGTGCCTATCGTCGGCATCGGTGCCACCAAGGACACTGCTCGCGAGTATCGGCCTGGAAACGGTCCGGATCTCGGTGGGTGGGGAAGTCTGAACGTCCAGTTCAACTTCTAGATTGCAGTTTCTTATGGGAGGGCAAACACTCGTTTGTCCGCCCATCTTCCCGAGTCGCTGATGCAAATCAACGCCTCAGGCAGACTGCGGAGCATGTGGCTCGGCAGTTGATCGCAACCTTAACAATCTGAGTTAACTGTCATGTTGAGCGAAGTCGCGTTAGTCGCGTTTAACGCGATCCGACGCGACGTAGTCGAAACATCTGGCTTCAAAACCAGATCCCTCGACATGCTCGGGATGACAAAATAGTTGGTCAAAAGAGTTCAAACACTCGCAAGGAGATGTCATGAAGAAGTCAGCGCTGTGGGTTCTGGTCGTTTTCGTCGCTGCTTTGCTCGCGTCCGTCTTCTCCGGCTGTGCCGGCGAGGATGTTCAGCCTGATCAGGCCGCGTTGGCCGGTTCGGCCGGCACCAGCATCGACGGCGGTGATGCGGCTGGCGGTTCGGCAGGTGTCGGCGGAAGCGCCGGAACTGCGGGAACTGCCGGAAACGGCGGATCATCTGGTATTGGCGGTTCGTCAGGAACGGGCGGAAGCTCGGGTACTGGCGGAATTGACGGCGGCACCGGAGGAACAGGCGGACAGTACAACTGCCAGCCTGATTCCATCACGGACTGCGGCTGTGGGACCGGTACCCCGGGCAAGCAAAAGTGCAAGCCCGACGGCTCTGGTTACTATTCGTGCGATTGCAGCGGGCAGGGCGGCACCGGAGGTTCCGGTGGCGGCCAGGCCTGCACTCCCGGTCATCAGGAGAAATGCCAGTGCGCCGGCGGTCTGACGGGTTTCTATACCTGCAAGTCCGACGGCTCGGGATTCGACGCCTGTACGTGCTCTGGCACGGGCGGGTCGGGCGGATCGCCTCAGGTGTGCGTTCCCGGCAAGCAGCAAGACTGCAATTGCGGAAGTGGAAACGGTTTCCAGATCTGCAACGCGCAGGGCACGGGCTTCGGCACGTGCACGTGCACCGGCAGCTACACCCACAACCGCGATGCGGACAGCGACGGCCTCGGTGATCCTGGCAACAAGATCACCGATTCCAACGCCAATCCGCCCAGCGGGTTCGTGAACAACCCGAACGATTGCGACGACGCACTCGCCTCGGTTGGAACCACGGGAAACAGGTCATGTGTGGGCGCAGGAAGCTGCGTCGGAACACAGACTTGCAGCAACGGTGTGTGGGGCGCTTGCACTTGTGCAGGCAGCTACACCCACAACCGCGATGCGGACAGCGACGGCCTCGGTGATCCTGGCAACAAGATCACCGATTCCAACGCCAATCCGCCCAGCGGGTTCGTGAACAACCCGAACGATTGCGACGACGCACTCGCCTCGGTTGGAACCACGGGAAACAGGTCATGTGTGGGCGCAGGAAGCTGCGTCGGAACACAGTCTTGTTCGAACGGCGTGTGGGGAGCTTGCAGCTGCACGGGCAGTTACACGCATTACCACGATGCTGATGGCGACTTGCACGGCGATCCTGGCAACAAGATCGTCGACGGCAACGTCAACGCCCCGTCTGGTTACGTCAATGTCGGCGACGACTGCGACGACACCAAGGCCGCGGTGACCACGAGCGACACCAGGTCGTGCACTGGAGCAGGAAACTGCTCCGGAACGCAGTCTTGCGTGAGCGGCTTGTGGGGCGGTTGCGTGTGCAGCCAGTCTGATGGCGGCACCAGCCACACCGTGTCGTGCAGTTACACCGTTCAGTCCGGCCAGAGTGCAACGCCGTTGCGCTTCATGGTTTGGGACATGTACGACATGACGTCCGGGAGCGGAACTACTCCGACCGGATGCGTGTCGACCAGCGCGACGACTCAGAATTGCACGTTCATCATCAAGCCGGTGAACAAGGTCGTTATCCAGGTGCAGGTCAACGCCACGCGCTATTTCGGAGACACCTCCGGTTGGGCGCCCGCGCCTTGCATCCCCGAGAGCCAGTTCCCGCTCACCGGCTCGAGCATCACCATCATGGGCACTCTCACGTGCAGCGTTGATGGTTTGCCGGCGACTGGAATGACAACGGAGCAGAACACTTACGCCGACCCCAACTGGTCGACGCACGTGCAGACCTGCCCCGGAGAGTCTCACTTTCCGTATCTCAATACGGTCATCGTCCTTCAGTAGGACGTCCAACCTCGGTCACTCGGCCGAGGTTTTTCTTTTATTCATCATCCCGACCTTTTCCGTCATTGCGAGCGTATGCGCGGCAATCTCACCTCTTATCAAACTAGGTTAACTTGCTTCGTGGGATCGCCGCGCATACGCTCGCGATGACCAATGGAGGAGACGAGGCTAAAAAGGCTAATCTAACGTCATTTATACGCTTATTTTGGAGTCTTATGGTCAGCTTGCCATTCAGACCATGGTTTTCAGGGTCCATGCCTTGACAAAACCTGTTTTTTTTGCGTAAATGGGTCCAAACCTAACAAAAGTTCCGTCACAATTCGGAGGACGAGATGAAGAGATTGCTTGCCGTCACGCTCATGGTTCTGGCCTTTTTGCTTGCACTGCCGGCCAGCATGGCCTATGCGCAAGGAGCGCCCAACCTGGGTTCTCAGCTTCAGAAGTGCGTCAACGCCTGCATGGTGCAGCGTCACATCTGCATCCAAGGCATGGCCAAGGATCTGAACACGGTGTGCAACGGCATTGCCGAATGTGCGAACGTCACGCCTCAGGAAAAGGCCACGTTCAATTCGATCTGCGACGCCTGCGCCAAGAGCAGTACCACGTATTGCCGAAGCGCCGCGACTCCGCCTGCTACGACTGGCGGCGGCAACAAGACTCCGGCAACGATTGGCGGCGGTCAGCCCACGACCCAGGCGCTCACGCCCGAAGCTGTTTGCAAGCAGCTGGGCGGCATCTGGAGCAAGGACATTGACGCCGAGCTCGAAGGCAGGACGGTCATGGTGTGTTTTACCCTCAAGGGAGCACGCGACCGTTTGGCCGACCACGAAAAGCGGCTGCGCGAGATCAAGCAGCAGGTCGATAACCTTGTCTCCACCGGTCAGCCTGTCCCTCCCGGGACCGGGACCGAAGTCAAGGTCAGGGCCGAAGACATCCAGCGCATCGTCGACGGCATCAAGACCACGCAGGGCATGATCACGGATTATGAGCTCAAGGTAGAAGAGCTTGTTCTCGGCCTGCGCAACATCCTCGCCGAACAGGTCAAACGCCTGGATACCAAGATCGACAAGAACGCCTCAGATCAGACCGTGAGAGATCAAGGTCAGGATCAGGCGATCGCGGACGCGCGCAAGCTGAATGCCGGACGCGGCATGCTGACCGGTTGGTCAGTCGGTCCGTACTACGGCCATCAGGCGTACAACCTGTACAACCAGGACAGCCTGCACGCGGTCGGGCTGGAAGCATCGATCATGCCTTCCATCTCTGATTCCGGACGCTTGCGTCTGGCACTCAACTTCGGCGCCGGTTACGGCGGCAAGTACTTTGACAAGGATCTGAACGAGATGCACGGCAGTTTCGGCATCCGTTACTCGTGGGACATTTTCAGCCTCACGATCGGACCCGGATTCAACCGGCGCAGCACCTTCAGCCACGACGACGTGTCTGCTACCTGGATCGGCGGCATCATCATGCCGCGCGTTTCCATCTTGAGCACTCAAGGCCATGGGTTTTACGTGTACGGCCTCACCGGCCTGGGCAACACGCACTACCAGCACGCCATCGTGGACGTGACGGGCAACAAGTTCGACATGCCCATCATGTTCGGACTCGGCTACGAGTTCCTTCCCATTCCATAAGCGCATCGCTACGATGCGCTTTTTTCTTTGCCTTTCCGTCATTGCGAGCGAATGCGCGGCAATCTCACGTAGCATATTAACTATGTTTAAACGGTTTGTGAGAGGTGAGATTGCTTCGCAGCCGTTCGCAATGACAATCAGGGTCGGATTATGCTACACTATGTTCATGCAGAGCATGCAGACCCGGGACATTGTTGGCCACGGTTATATTTTAAATCTGCTGGACAAATGGCTTAAGGAGCCAAATTTTGCATATCTTTTTCACGGCCCGGCGCATGTCGGAAAATCGCTCATTGCCGAGCGTTTTGTCCGCGCTTTGACGGGCATCGAAACTGACCGCGACTTACATCTCCATCCTGACATTGTTTTGTTTGAACCTGAGGAAGGAAAAAAGGAAGTTTCGGTCAAACAAGTGCGCGAGGCTCGGTCGCGGCTTTATGCCAGGCCGCAATTCGCACCGCGCATGGTCGCTTTTTTACCGCACTTGGATCGCTTAAACGACGAAGGCTTCAACGCGCTGCTCAAAGTCATGGAAGAACCGCCAGCCGCCGCGGCGTTCGTAGGTGTCGCTGAAAATACTTCGCGCATTCCGGCCACGATCCTGAGCCGCATGGTACCGGTTCCGTTCAAACTTGTTCCGCAAACCGAAATCATCGCCGCACTCATCGAACGCGGCTTATCGTCAGAGGCAGCGACTGTTCGCGCCGGCATAGCTCGCGGCCGTCCTGCATTAGCCTTGTCTGAAGACGATCCACTGGCTGCATTCCGTCAGTGCGCACGAAAATACGTCGCAGGCTCCAGGGTCGGCAATCGTTTGGCTGCAGCGGATGAAATCTCAAAGCTGTGCGAATCCACCGAAGATTCTGCTGCGTCTTGGAATGATGCGTTGGAAGCGTGCACGGATGCGGTCCGCGATTCGATGTCTGAAGATTGCGTAAAGGCTTTGATTCTGGGACAGGGGATAGCTGATGCGTTCGGTTGTATCGGCGGAGCTGTCAGCCCGCGCCTCATGCTGGATGCCGGAGCTTTGAATGTCGAAAGAAACTTTGTTCCCATGCCGAATATTTATCAAAAAACTTTTGCTTTAAGTTTAACCATATGATGAACACAAAATTGTTTCATTCGTCCGGTGCAATATTGGTCGCCGCTATGGCGCTGACATTGTTCGGAGCCGGTTGCTTTGGAAGTACGACAAAGACGGTCACGGGTCCTGATAGCGGCGTGTGGAAAACCACCGACCGCGGACAAACCTGGGTCAGCAAGAAGGCTTTGGTCGACGGACCTCGCATCACAGCCGGAGCGGCTGAAATCGCGGTTCAAGCTATGGCATTGGATAAGCAGGATCGCGGCACGATATACCTGGGCACGGCCGCACACGGATTGGTTTACTCATTGGACGGAGGCGATTCTTGGACCAAGATGAAAGCGCTCGAAGCGACGAATGTTTCGTCCGTGGCCGTGGATACGCAAAACAAGTGCAAAGTCTACGCGGCCAGTTTGAACCGCATTTACCGCACCAAGAATTGCGGCCGCGATTGGGAAGCTTTCTTTGATCCTCGAACCGACAAGATCTTCACCCAGGTTGTAGTTGACTGGTTCACTCCGACCGTGGTTTACGCAGGCAATAATGACGGCGACATCTTCAAGTCAACCGATGAAGGCGTGGGCTGGACCGTAGTCAAGCGTGCCAATGCGGCTATCACCTCCATGATTGTCAGTCCCGAGGATTCGCGCGTCATCTATGCCGGCACGGACGGCGATGGCATTTGGAAAAGCTTGGACAGCGGCGTGACCTGGCTGCAAATCCGCAAGGAATTCGGCGATATCGGCGATGCGCGGCGCGTGGTTCGGGTTGTGCCCGATCCGTTCAGCGCCGATAAACTCATAATCGTGCACCGTGGAGGCATTGCCAAATCAGAAGATGCGGGCCAGACTTGGAAAAGCTTGAATCTGATCGGCAGCGTGGGCGAAAACGCGGTGGCGGATTTGGCCATCGACGCAAATGACAGCAAGAAGATGGTTTATACCGGACCTACGGCCTTGGTCTTTACCGACGACGGCGGTGCCACATGGGTGGCCAAGCGTCTGCCCAGCACGAGCCAGGGCACCACGGTGCTGATCGATCCCAAAGACGGCAACACGGTCTATTTGGGAATGCAGCCGCCCAAGAAACGCAAGTAATTCAAAGTTGACTCAAACGTCGAGTTCAGGCATACTGGACTCACGTTTTTTATATATATAGTGAGCGAAGTTGAACTATGTCCAACTACATCAAAACTGCAGAGCAGGAGTTCGAACAAGCCTTGGATCATTTGGCCAAGGATTTAAAAAATTTGCGTACCAACCGCGCCAACGCGTCGCTGGTCGAAGATATCCATGTTCAAGCTTACGGTTCGAGCATGGAACTCAAAGGCGTTGCCAGCATCACCACGCCTGATGCCAAGACCATCCAGATCGAGCCGTGGGACAAGAACGTGGTCAAAGACATCGAAAAAGCCCTGATGGCTTCGGGTATCGGCATCACGCCCAAAATCGCGGGTACGGTCATCCATTTGAATATGCCGCCCATGACCGAAGAAAACCGGCGCGACATCGTCAAAGTCGTGGGTCAAAAAGCCGAACAAGCGCGCATCACCATCCGCAACATCCGCGAGAATGCCCGCGAACAAATCATCAAAGACGAAAAAGCCAAGGCTATTTCCGAAGATGAGCGTTTTAGTTTTCAGGAAGAGCTGGATAAGACCGTGGCCAAAGTCAACGAACGCATTGAGACCATGTCAAAGGAAAAGGAAGAAGAAGTCATGTCTGTCTAATAACACGACGTTTATCACGTTCATCAGGTTTATCACGTTCATCACGTATATTTTATGCAACAAGAGTTGAGCGGCATGGAAAAGTTGGTGTCGCTGTGCAAACGGCGCGGTTTCGTTTTCCAATCATCAGAAATTTACGGCGGCATGGGCGGAGTTTACGATTACGGTCACTACGGCGCTTTGCTTAAAAACAATATCCGCGATTCGTGGTGGCGCGCCATGGTTCAGGAGCGCGATGACATCGTGGCCTTGGACAGTGCCATCTTCATGAGTCCCAAAGCCTGGGAAGCTTCGGGCCACGTGGCCAGTTTTGACGACCCGCAAATCGATTGCCGCAAATGCAAAAACCGTTTTCGCGCGGATCATGTACTCGAGTCCTACGGTGTGGAAGCGGACAAAGCGTCGCTTGATTTCATCAACGCCGAGCTGGATAAATTACGCGAATCCAAACAACTCAAATGTCCGTCTTGCGGTTCCAACGACATAACGCCGGCCAGGCGGTTCTCGCTCATGGTCAAATCCAACCTGGGTACGCCAACCGACGAGCTGACCGAAGAGCACGTCGTTTACTTGAGACCAGAAACTTGCGGCGGCATATATCTGGAATACAAAAACACCATGGACGCTTTGCATCCGTCTTTGCCTTTCGGCATCGTCCAGGTGGGCAAAGCCTTCCGCAACGAAATCGTGGCGCGGCAGTTCGTGTTCCGCACCCGCGAATTCGAACAAATGGAAATGCAATATTTTTTGCATCCCAATCAGATGACTGAATGCTACGAATCGTGGAAACAGGCGCGCTGGGACTGGTATCTTAAAAATGGCATTCCGGAAAATAAGATCCGCTGGTTCAAGCATCTTAAGCTCGCGCATTATGCCAGTGAAGCTTATGACATCGAGTTTGATTTCATGAGCCTCGGCGGATTCAAAGAAGTCGAAGGCATCCACGCCCGCGGCGACTGGGACTTGTCGCAGCATTCCAAGTTTTCCGGCGTCGACTTGTCTTACTTTGATCAAAAAACGAACGAAAGATTCCTCCCGCACATCATGGAAACGTCCGCCGGCTTGGGCCGCATGTTCTTGATGTTCCTGGATTTGGCTTACACCGAAGAAAAAGTAGGGGAGGACGACACGCGAATCGTCATGAAATTCCCCAAGCATTTGGCTCCGGTCAAAGTCGCCGTCTTTCCGTTGCTCAAGAACAAACCCGATCTCGTGGCCAAAGCGCAAGAAATCCACCGCGGTTTGCGTACCGGCTTTATGTGCGAGTTCGATGACAACGGCAACGTTGGCAAACGCTACCGCCGCCAGGACGAAATCGGCACGCCGTACTGCATCACCGTGGATTTCGACACCCTCGAAAACAACACCGTCACCGTCCGGGACCGCGACACCATGCAACAGGAGCGCGTGGCCATCGGCGAACTCGCGAACTGGTTGGCTGAGAAACTTAAAGCGTAACTAAAAAACAGAATAAGGTTATCAGGTTATCAAGTATCGACAAATCAGACCTGACAACCTGATAACTTGATAACCTTTTTCTCCGTAGTTATATATGGAAACCAAACATCACAAATTATCCAACGGCATGGATCTGATCCTTGTTCCGCAGGCCGGAGCCACGTCCATGACGCTTTTGGTTTTGACCAAAGTCGGTTCGCGCTACGAAACGGCCAAGCTGAACGGCGCATCGCACTTCATCGAACATCTGATGTTCAAGGGCACGGAAAAGCGCCCGAACACGCAAGCCATCTCCCAGGAACTCGACAGGTACGGCGCTGAGTTCAACGCTTACACGGGCAAGGACATGACCGGTTATTACATCAAGATGGACGCGGCGCATACCAACACTGCCGTGGACATGCTGCATGACATGCTCTTCCACTCCAAGTTCGATCCGGTCGAGCTGGATCGCGAACGGGGAGTTATTCTGGAAGAAATTAAAATGTACGAGGACAATCCGCGGGATCACATTTCCGATCTGATGGAATCCTCGCTGTATCACGGTTCGACTTTGGGCTGGAACATCGCCGGCACGCGCCAAACGGTTTCGCAAATGAAACGCGAAGACATGATCGCGTACCGCGACTCGTATTACGTTCCGGGCCGCATAACCATCGCGCTCGCCGGAAAGGTGGATGCCAAGGCTTTGGAAATGTTCAAGAAGACATTTGGGAAAGTCGCTACTCCAAAAAAATCTCTGGACAAAATTTTCGCCAAGTTCCATCAGCCGGGACGCATGACCAGGCCTACGGCGCTCGAAAATAAGAAGATCGAACAGATTCAGTTCTCGCTCGGATTTTACGGTTTGCCATACAGCCATGCAGACAGGTCTGCGGCAGGACTGTTGGCTTTGATTCTGGGCGGCACCATGTCATCTCGCTTGTTTATCGAAATTCGCGAACGCCGCGGATTGTGTTATGCCATCCGGGCATCGCATGACTGCCTGGAAGATACCGGCGCTTTCACCGTGTCCGCCGGACTTGATCGGTCGCGGTTCAAAGAGGCGGTCAAAGCGATTCATGGCGAGTTGAATAAGATTTCCAGCAAGCCGGTCGAGGCCGAAGAGCTGGATCGGGCCAAGGAACATCTGCAAGGCAGGATGATGTTGGCTTTCGAGGATTCTGCCGTACGGGCCGAGTGGTATGGACGACAATGGCTGTTTGAGCGTAAACTCGAGACCCCTGACCAGAGGTTGGCTAAAATCCGCCGGGTTACGGCAAAAGATGTGTTGCGCGTGGCAAAACGCCTTTTGGACCCCAAATGCATGGTTACGGCCGCTATCGGCCCTTTGCCGACCGGTTCAGCCATGAAAAAGATAATTGAGTGGAAATAAGCTAAGCAGTATGAAAACCCTATTAATTGCCAATTGGAAGATGCATTACGGCCCCATCAAAGCCGGGGGCTGGATTCGTGCGTTTCGTCGCGAGCGTCTGCCCAAGGACGTAGACATTGCCGTGGCCGTGCCGCATGTCTCGTTGGCCGCTGCCCGATCATCGCTCGGTCGCGCATCGATCCCTGCCTTGTGCGCCCAGGACGTTTTTTGGGCCGATGACGGCGCCTTTACCGGAGAAATTTCCGCATCCATGCTCACCGAATTCGGCGCGCAGTACTGTCTGGTCGGCCATAGCGAACGCCGTTTGCATTTGGGAGAGACTGATGAAATGGTGGCCAAGAAGGCGTCGGCTTTACAAAAAGCAAATATTATTCCCGTCATCTGCGTTGGCGAAACCGAAGCGCAACAAAAGCGCGGCGAAGCGCTTAAGGTTTTGAGACAGCAAACGACAGCGGCAATTTCGCAACTCGCATCAGCATCCAAAACTCCTTTTGTCTTCGCTTATGAACCGGTTTGGGCCATCGGCACGGGCAAGGCTTGTCCGGCGCAGAAGGCCAAGGAAGCTCATGAAGTCGTCCGCGCTGTCATCGCAAAAAAGATGGGCGATACGACAGCGCAACAAGTTCGTATTCTATATGGAGGATCGGTGGACGTGCACAACATCGTGGAATATATGACCACCACGGGCGTCAACGGCGCGCTGGTCGGCGGAGCCTCATTGGACCCGCGCACTTTCGGTTTGTTGTGTCGCACGGCTATCCCTTCCTGATCACATGCTGACTGTTTTGTTCTGGGTATTATTGGGCGTGGCCCTGGTCTGCGCGGCCGTGGTGGTTTTTATTTTAGTCAGTCATTGGTCAGAGATCCGCCTAATCGATCCGGATTCAATCAAAGAAGAGCAGGAGAGGCAGAAGCGCGAAGAGCTGGTCCAGGAAAGATTTCATCGCCTGCAGACCGGCAAGACCGCGCCGTTAAAAGCCCTGTACCATCAGGCTGTGTTTGCCGGCAAGACGTCTTTTCATCGCGCCTATGTTAATTTAGTGCGCTTGAACAGGTTCTATGAGCAGGCTAAGAAGCCGTTTGCTAAAGTAGCGCCGAGCCAGCAGGAACGTCTAAAACTATTGCTCGACGAAGCTCGCAGCTTGGCGCGCGATTTGAAATGGGCCGAAGCCGAAAAGCGCTATCTGGAAGTTCTGCTCATGGATAACCGCCATGTGGAAGCTTATAAAGGCATCGGATTGATATATCTCAAGCAGAAGATGTGGCCCCAATCCAAAGAAACTTTCGAATACCTGGTAAAGATGAATCAGGCGGATGATGTCGTTTTTGCGGCCATGGCTGAAATATCTGAAAATGAAAACGACGATGCCAAAGCCGAAAGCTATCGCTGCAAAGCCGTGGAGATCCGGCCTCGTTTAGCCAACCGCCATGCCGAGTTGGCAAGATTCTATGCAGACCGCCAACAATTCTCCAAAGCCTGGCCGTCGGTCAAGCGAGCTACGGATCTGGATCCTAAATCCGCCAAGTACCAGGAGCTGGCCGTGGAGTGCGCCATCGAGCTGGGGGACTGGATGGAAGCCAAACAGCGCTACGATAAATTGCGCTTATTGTCCGAAGATCAACGGCGTCTGCAACACCTGAGGGAACGTATTGATAAAATTAAACCGATAAGTTAAACTAGCAGCGCTCTGTTAAAAAGTTAGTGTGAATGGTCTACGAAAATACGAATTTGTTACGAAACTACGAATCGGTTAATAAACAAAGGATTAGTATATTCGTGGCAGATTCGTAATTTCGTAGGCCAAATTGTGCCGTAGTAGCTCAGCTGGTAGAGCATCTCCATGGTAAGGAGAAGGTCTCGGGTTCAAGTCCCGACTACGGCTCCATTCGACTCGCTTCGCTCGCTCATGGCCTTTGGCCATAGTGAGGAGGCGAGTCGAATGTCCTGAGTTTATCGAAGGGCAGTAGCTCTTTTCACCATCTCGCTTCGCTCGTGGTCTATGACCATAAAGTGCACTATGCAAGAGGACCCCCAAAGGAGTGAAATCGAATGTCCTGAGCGAGTCGAAGGGCAGTACCTTGCATACATTCTTCGGTGTTTTGACGGTTCCTATTATGTGGGATCCACCGATAACATGCAGGCCCGTCTGCGCACCCATAACTTCGAAAAAGGCGCGGTTTGGACCGGTTTACGGCGGCCAGTCGTGCTTGTATATTACGAAGCTTATCCCACGCTTACAGATGCAAGGCGAAGAGAGCGTCAGATAAAGGGTTGGACACGAGATAAAAAGGAAAAGCTCATCAAAGGAGAATGGGGGAAGTTGGACAAGTAATAAGGGGCAGGTACCGAAGCGGTCAAACGGGGCAGACTGTAAATCTGCTGGCTCACGCCTTCCCAGGTTCGAATCCTGGCCTGCCCACCAGCAAAAATCTCGCTTTGGCGAGATTTTTGTAAATCACCAAATATCCTAATAACCAAATCACCAAAGGCAGGAAGTTATTTATTTATTTTTTTATTTCGTCATTTAGTCATTAAGTCATTAGTTTGGTGATTTGTTTATTTGGTGATTTGGTGATTTAGTTGGTATATGTGTGGCCGCTTCACCCTCTCCACCAAGGCCGAAGAAATCCAGCGCCGGTTCAGCGCGCGTTTTACCGACGGCGTTTATGCGCCGCGTTATAACATCGCACCGTCGCAAAAGGTTTGGACCGTGACGCAGGATGAGCCGGAGAATCTGGTGACAATGGTCTGGGGAATGAAACCTTCGTGGTGGACCGAGGTGTCGCGGCAACTGATTAACATCCGCGCCGAGACATTGGAGTCCAAGACGACGTTCAAACGTCTTCTAACATCCAAACGCTGTTTGATTCCTGCGGACGGCTTTTATGAATGGCAAAATAACGGCAAACAAAAACAACCGTATTTTATCGGTTTGAAAGATCGGGCATTATTCTCGTTTGCCGGTTTGTGGGACTTGGAAAATGGCAAACCTCATCTGGCTATCATCACGACTGTGCCGAATGCACTGGTCAAACGCGTCCACGACCGCATGCCAGTCATTTTGGACAAAGAACACGAGAGTAAATGGCTGGACGGCAAATTTGATTCGCAGAGCTTGATAAAAGTCCTCAAATCTTATCCGGCTAATCTCATGAACGCGTATCAAGTCAGCTCAGCGGTAAGCTCACCGGCGTTTGACGGGCCTGAGTGCTTGTCGCCAATTGACCTTAAATGAAAAACGCCG
>Ga0315281_10001038_pt1 | contig 40451 bp, 56 predicted proteins | sample YL17G07_0_MG_FD_204540 | JGI IMG/M metagenome (GOLD analysis project Ga0315281, IMG submission 204540) | Sediment microbial communities from Yellowstone Lake, YNP, Wyoming, USA - YL17G07_0 | ecosystem: Environmental > Aquatic > Freshwater > Lake > Sediment | place: USA: Wyoming | collected...
CCATGTTTATATCGAAAGCGGTACATGGTACATGCTATATGAGGCCAATCCCACCTCCGGGGCGACTTGGAGAATCGGTCTGGCAACATCGTCCGATGGGACGACGTGGACGAAATACGCCGGAAACCCGGTTATAGGTGATGGGGTGCGCGCCCGTGGTGGCGCAGCGAGCGTTCAGAAAATCGGTAGTGTATATTATATGTGGTGCCACGGCGCGCCCGAATACGGGACGGGTTTGCCGTCGGATGGTTTCAGATATTCTTCGACGGATTTCCATACATGGATACCTGCGACAGCTTGGCCCATTATGCCCCGCCAGACCGCTGATGAGGGACAGGGATTGGCCGCGGGACAACTTGCGGACATGTATCTAATATCTCAGGGCGGGACGATATATAATTATTATGTCGCATCAACGGATGGCGCAAGCGCGGCCGGCCTGATGCACATAAAACTCGCAACATACGCGGGAACATTTACGCAACTTGTCGCAACCAAGGAAGACGGGGCGGGTACTGCTTATTCAATCTCATTCTCCAAGGCTTTGACATTACAGACGAAGGACGCGACATACGAACCCGGAGGATTCAGCGCCCCGTCGTCCGGCGGAACCCTCTTATACACATCAGCCGCGGGAGTTTCAATTAGTCATACAATGGGAGTTGATTGTTATTCCTATCACAACTTCGGCACCGCCACGGTGACGCCGGGGAATGATGCTGAAATAGTTTTTAGATATGGGTGGAATTTCTATAATTTCACAACGACTGGGGGCACCGCACATGCGTATGTCGAACTTCAAAACGGAATCTTTACCATCGAGGGTGCGGGGTCGATTACATCCTATTTGTCTCTGACCTATAATGTTTCCGACCTCAAAATTATAATCGGCTCAACAACGGCCGCGGGTAGTTTAACCAATAATGGAATCATACAAGGGCGCTATAATGGACACGCCATCTATATCGAAGGCGCATCGGCATCCTATCCGGCAGTCGTTACCGGCACGGATTTGCATTGGGATGCGAATGCGCCTTCAATATTCAACCTCAAATGGCTCGACTACCAAATCAATGCAGTAACAGGCGGCGGCCATTGCACGGTCAATATCATCGGCAACACATCCCTCCGTGACTGGACCACGACCGCCGGCGACTTCTTGACGACGTCCGCCTCTGTCCAAATCACCATCCCCGCCGCGAAGACCTTCACGAACGCCGGGACCTTCACGATGGGCGCCAACACCGTCATCAGCGGCGGGTCCGCCACGACCACGGTGCTCGCCAATACAGGGACCTGGACCTGGGCGAGCTGCTCGCTGGGCCTCGTGGATGTTCGGTTCGATGTCACGACGGGGGCTAACGCTATCATCTGGACGGCGAGCGTCGGCATCGACGGCTGGCTCGTCAGTGTGGGCGGGTCCACGACCTGCACAGTCGCCGGGACTCAGATTGTAGGGAATATTGCGAAGCTGTTGGAGAACTACGGGACGCTAACACTGATGGGCGCTGCCGGCAACAATATTGTCATCGGCCAGACTACGAGGGTCGAAGGACTGGCACTAATCGCTGGCAGTACAACCAATCTGCAATATGTGACGGTCAACGGACAGGCTTATGGGGTATGTTGGGGCTACGGTGGAACGTCTGCAATTACTGCGACCCTCGACAATCTCACCATCACGGCCACTGTCGGTAATGCTTGGGTCGCCGTTTCCACCCCCATCGCCACCGTGACCAATTCATCATTTTCGGGCGGTGACGACTCTACCTGGGAAAAGACTGATATCGGCCTCTATATTGGTTGCAGACTTCAGACATCCGGCTGCACTTATACGACTGTTGGCATGGACCACACATCTGGCTGGTTATTCTCAATCACATCCGGGAACGCCACCGTCATAGGTATCCTGGCATCGTCCGAAACCCCCAGCGCTGGCTATCGGGCCGCAAACATCACCGGCAACCTTGCCGTCAACCAAGCCGACAGGTACGCCAGCTCCTTCAACACATCCTACACCCTCGGCGCCAATCTCCCCACCACGGGCGACATCACAATTGCGGCCTCCAGCACCCTCAACACCGGCGCCTACAATGTCCAGGTCAAGGCGGGGAAGTCCTGCACGGCGACGGGTTCGTTCGTCTTCGGGAACGGGGGCATCATCACGGGCGACGCGTACAGCACCTGCGCGCTGAAGGGCGCGGGCACGATCACCTGGAACAACTGCACGGTCACGAACATCGATGTCCAAATCACGCCACTCGCGACGCCCGGGACGGCCGTCACGGTGTCGTTCGTGAGTTCCCGCTTCACCGCCATGACCGTGACGGCCACGGACATCGTCACGGCCTCCAATGCCACCGTCTACGCGCAGAGCACCATCGCCGTCCAGGCCACCGCCGAGCTCCGCATCAACGCCGGGGCCGTCCTGCAGGGCGCGGGCGCGATTACCAACGCCGGCACTCTCACCGTCAATGGCGTCCTGAAGATGGCGGCGGGCATCAACGTCAACACCACGGGCTCCCACACCGGGACCATCGCGGGCAGCGGGTCCCTGCAGTCCGCCGGGAATACCAGCATGTGGTTCGCGACCATCGCGGATGGCGCGGACATCATGGTCGGGAACGGGGTCACGCTCGTCTACGACGCTGCGGCCGGAGGCCTCCGCGTCAGCACCGTGCCCCCGAGGTTGAGCCGCGGTATCCAGTCCACCTCCTACATCCAGCTCAACAGCTACTACGGCCCGCCGTACCAAGGCCCCTGGGGGATTCAGAAATGACCGATGTCATCCACTACATCAAGGCCACGCAATCGTCCGGGACCAGGCACATGGCGCTCACGGACGGCCGGGTCCTGGTGCTGAAGCCGGCGCAGATAGTGAAGATACGGTGCCCGACCAGGTGCGGATGTCTTCTGTGCAGGACACGGCCGGCGAACATCGACCGCGAGGACAAGGCGCCCTGGGAGCAGCCCACGGCGAAGTACGCCACGGCCGTCGAAGTGGACGGGATCGTGAAGCCCGTCAAGGTACAGGCAGAAGAGGTGAGCCTCGATGGCTGACACGCGCACGACCTACTACGCCAGCGCCTTCGATGTTTCCGAAATCTACAAGCCCGGGACCGTGCAGACAGGCATCGCATTGGCGGCCGAAAGCGGCGCGTCCCAGGTCGCCGGCCAGCGCAACCGCATCTACCTGGCCCTTGCGCAGTTGCAGGCCTTCACGCCCGGGGACTACGTCCTGGTGTACGATTCAGACCATCCCCGCGGGGAGCTGGTGCAGGTGCAGTCCATCCTGGAAGCCGGCGCCACGACCTCGTACCTCGAGCTGACGGCGGACCTGACGGGCACATACACGATGGCGAAGACGCCCAAGGTGGAGCTGATGGGGTGCTTCCTGTCCATCCGGACCGGGCGCATCACTGGCGGCACGCTCACGGCCCGCACCAAGCCCCCCACCGAAACGGTCAATCGGTGGATCAACGAAGCGGAGCAGTACATCGAGCGCAGGACCAGGACGGCCTGGCGCGCCAGGTCCGTGGCGAACGAGAGTCACGACTTCCCGGCCCGGAAGATAATGCCCCTCGACTACGTCGATGGGCTGCCGGTCAAGCTGAAGTTCAGGCCCATCATGGCCACCAACGCTTCCGACGGCTCCCTGTCCAAGGTCCTGGACCATTCCGCCGGGGACAAGCTGGAAATCTACGGGGGCGGCAGATACAGCGACTGGCTCGTGGACAAGACCCCTACACGCAAGGCGCAGAGCTGGGTCGATGAACACACGGGCATCCTGATGCTGCGGGGGTTCTACAAGATAAATTCGCGCCTTGCCGTGCGTGTCAGTTATCGTTACGGCGACACACTGAACGCGCTGCCGGCCGACATACGCAGGGCCACGGCGCTGCTGGCATGCGCGAAGCTTCTTCAGGTCGAACACTACATCGCAAAACTGCCGGCAGGCGGGGAACTGGACACGGTCCCGATCCGGGACCTGGTAATCAATTTCCAGACCGAGGCTGAAATGATAATCAGTCTGTATGTGGGGGCCCAAATTTTAGAGTAGCTTCCCACGGAGTCCATGCTGATATTTTATGCAGCATATTCGGCATCTTGAAAAGTGGACACCCCGTTTTTTCAGATAGTAGAACTCCGACAATGGAAGCACCTTTTTACATTTGCGACATCTGCGAAGACCGAACTTTTCAAGCTCGAAGACCTCGCGATATTTAGGCTTTGCTTTCATGTGCAGCAGGGCATGCTCTGAATTTGTCAACAGTTGAAAGTTCTCCAGGCGGTCATCCATCGTATCCCCATTGATGTGATGAACGAACACGTTCTTCGCCAAGATGCCGAAATGTTTCTCATATAACCACCGGGCATATTGGGATGTAACCTTCCTGCCGCCCTCAGTGAAGGTGACCATCATCCTATTTGCACGACGGTCAAAATACCTGTACGGCGCCTCCCGTGGGTGCTCAACATGTGGATGTGCCATTTGCCTCGCCGGACGTCAATGAACTAAGGAGATATTTATAATTGGCGGGGGGGTGAGGAAAACTGGCGAGGCATTCCCCAGCCCCCCTGTCGCCTGTCATCGTGACTTCCCGCAGAACACGCACTCGGTCGTCCCGGCCGCCGTAAGGCGCCACCTGTGCATCCAGCAGGCCCCGATGTCGATGCCGAAGAGCAGGAGGAGCTGGCGGCGCAGGGCATGCTTCCGCCTTCCAGTGGCGTGGTGGAGCGCCTGATGGCATTTGACACATAGCCGTACAATCAAACGCGCTACTTCATCCTGGTACGCATTGCCGACAATGTCATTCACATGATGGTCCTGCACGCGTTTCGTGCTCCCGCAGAGCTGGCAGGCCTGGGTCCGGGCATGGACCTCGGCCCGGACGGCAGCCTTCATTGGAGCACGATCCCGCCGCCTTCGAACAGCTGGCGGTCGTGTTCGGGCATGACGGCAATGTCTTCGTTGGTGAACATCACGACCTGGGTGACCTTGCGGAAGTACAGGTGCGTGTCCTCGAAGCGCTCGAGCTCGGGGCCGGCTTCGTCCAACAACATCTTCAGGCCGGCCGGGCCGCACAGCATGGACCTTGGCGGCTCGAGGCGCTTCTTCTTCCAAGTGTCCCAGGCGGCCCGGACTACCTGGATGGTTATCACGGCAGCAGCCACCCGCGGCGGTGCATGGCTTCGAACATCAGGGCCAACAGCATGACCGCCAAGGCCGCCCAGGAAGCCGATGCCGACCAGTATCAGCTCCTTGGTCGTCTGTGTCATCACGGGGCTGGGCGGGGCCCTGGCGACGGGCTGGGGGACGGGCGGAGCCAGCCTGGGCGCGAGGCCCCGCGCCTGGCGCCGCAGGACCCTGCGCTGTGCCGTCACAGGGCTCCCTCCAGCTTCGCCATCATCCACTGCCAGCCTTCGTCAACGACGCACCTGTGGGCCTTCCTGCGCTTCAGGCAGGCCTTGGCGTAGATGGGGCAAAGGCGGCACACGGCCCGCAGCATGGTCTTGGCGTCCATGACGGGGTACTTCTTTCCCGGGGTCCCGTAGGGCTTGCCTTTCACGGCGCTCCCCCCTTCGGGTACCACTTGGCGAACTTGACGACCTCGACCAGGCCGTCGTCTTCCGCCTGCAGCATCGCAGCATCCACATCGGCGCTGCTGTGGGTCTTCCGGAGCCGGGCGCCCAGGTAGATGCCCAGAATACCCGGCTCGGCAGCCACGACCGCCACCAGGTCACGCACGGCGTCTTCCACGGTCATCCGGACCACTCCTTCGGGTAGTCCGGGCAGCCCACGCAGCCGGGCCCGGGCGGTTTGTGGCGCTTGATGCAGTTGTCGATGTCCAGTCCGCCGGTGCTCCTGTCGTTGAACTGCGGCAGCCGTGCGCATGGTTCGGGCATGGTCATCACAGGGAATCCCGGTAGTTGTCCTTCTTCTTTTCGTCGGGGGCCTTGCCCTTCGCACGGTCCTGCGCCACAGCCTTCTTGGACCGCTTGCCCGTGTCCTCGAGGCGCTGCTGGCGCGACGACACGCCCACATCTGCGAAGATGACATCGCCCGGGTCGACCGTGGCGCCCAGGATGTCGTTGACGGTCTGCTTGGAATCGCCCGACACCGTCAGCGTGGCCTTTTCACTGCACATCTCCTCGAGGCCCTGCACCGTCATGGTCATGGTTACCTTGGTCTTGTTCTCGTCGGTCTTGCTGGTCGACACCTTCGTCACCTTCAGCTTCAACTGTTTCACTGTCATCCGATACCTCCTTCCTGTTCATCTTCCGCTGCTGATTCGCCCGGCGCCGGTCGTCTGCGGTCACGACCGGCAGGCGCACGATCCTGGAACCCTTCCCCCGACACAAAAGACAGGGCATCGTCAGCATGCCCTTGGGGATGACGCCGTCCTCGAGGTGCTTCGGCAGCCGCAGAAATCCCCGGCCGCCGCACTTCCTGCACGCCAACACCACACGCTTGTCCTCAGTCATGCAGACCGTCCTGGATAATAATACGCACTTCCTCGCCTATATGCTTGCGGTAGTAGCCTTCCTTGCCCAGGTTGTAAGACCGCAGGGTCGTCCACATGGCGAGGGGGTGCGGGGCCATCGGGGCCGTCGCCAGGAACAGCACCAGCAGCTGCCCCTCGGGCACTGCGAAGTGCTCATCGAAGAACTCGGCGCCCGATTCCAGCTGGTTCGCTGTCCGGTAGTGCGTGTCCCAATCGACGAATCCCTTGGACATCCTGGCTTTGTTGTAGACCCAGACGTCCAGGAGATAGGTCTTCCGGTCCTTGACCTGCGGGGGCATCTTGGTGTACAGGTGGCGGAACTTGATGTCTATCATCAGGCCAGGCCCCCGGTCAGGATGTCGTTCAGGTCAGCCGGCGGCGTCGCGTCCGGGACGAATGTCTTGCAGCTGGGGCATCTGTCGATGTTCCCTGCGAAGGCCATCTTGCACTTGGGGCAGCTCTTGATGTCACGGGCGTCGCCCATCGGACCCCTCCAGGCGGAAGCCATTGTCGAAGGTGAAGTCCTTGACGACGCTGGCGGTAAAGCGCAGCTCCGCGCCGTCGCGCCAGACCCGCAAAACCTCGCCGACGAAGACCCCATCCCTGTCACGGATCCGCAGACCGCCCCGACGAATGGCGCGGTCAATCGTCATCATCATGGCCTCGAGCTCCTTGGACGATTTCGATGGGCCGGTCCGGGCCAGGATGCCCTCGATGTGCACCATCACCTTGACCTTCGGGCACGGCGTGCACTTGCCCTTTTCGTGGCAGTCTGCGCACTTGTCCTCGACGTGCATGGTCCGGCCGTCCTTGGCGTTCAGGATCATCACCATCATTTCAATTTCCTCCTTGGCTTCGATATATGTTGTAGAATGTAAACAGCGCCTGTTTTTTGATTGAAGATCGCATTCACATGAATACAATAACCACAAATGGTCTTCGAAAACAAATATCGAGAATGAAAGTTATTCTTACTATATTTTCTATGCCAACTCCTGTGCTTATCCATGTCCATCAAGTCCCCTATCGAGACAACCATATCAATCCGCAGTCCGAACACCAGACATTACCCTCTTCCGTGATGGGTTTGCCACAGTGGGCACATTTATTCTTCTTCTCTTTCTCACTCATAGTTTCTTATCCCCTCCCTATTTGGCCTTTCGCTTGCCCCTCATCATTCGGTCTTGAAGGTATGTAACGGGGGAGCCGGTGATGACCTCAAGCGTGGTCCTGATGATGACCAAACAATCGTCGGCCAGTCGCAACTCCCTCGCTTGTGCCCGCGCCGGTCCCGTCAAAACCTTCACTTTCCTTATCCCAGACTCTATTAGATGTTGCGTGTTCATTTCCCATCCCCTCGCTATCCTGACTTATGCTCCCAATATTCCCCGTCGCACATCGCTTTGGCGGGGGCGGTCGGAGTAGATGTTGAAGAAGATGTCCTTGTATCGGGCGGGATTCTTGGTCAGGAACCAGAACTCCTGGACACGATTGACCGGCTCGATGTGACACCGCAGGACCAGGTCCTTTATCCAGTTCGTCGGGACCGTGCGGGCGAACATGTCCCCCATGAAGCTGGGGAAGCACTTCTTGCACCGTGGGGGACCCCGGGCGAAGATGCCGGCGTTGAAGGCTGTGTTGAAGCCGTTCTCTTTGTAGTGGGGCATCCGCATCACGCGGGGCAGTACATCGAGGTGGGCAGCGCAGTACGGGATGGGCTTGCCGTCGACGATGACGGCGCAGTTATGGGGGCAGCCAGTCACGATGTTCCAGGCCTTCGTGTCCGGGAACATCAGGCTGTGCTGGACCTTTTCGGCCGGGGAACGCTTAGTCATCGTCATCACCTTCCGGATCGTCCGGGTCGGCAAACCTGTTGATGTCGTCTTCCGGGTTCCCTGTTTCAGGGTGCGGGTCCGACTCGTCGACCTCGCCATCCCCCTCGCCCAGGACCCCGCAGTCCATCGGGCAGCCATCGACGCAGGCGCCCGTCGTCTTTTCCTCGCAGTCTTCGCACAGCTTGGCGCAGTGCTCGAAGACCGTGCACCTGTCGCAGCGCGACGGGTTCCCTCCGACCCCATCATTGGGCATCACTTCATCCCCCTATCGAACCAGGCCTTCAGCCTGGCGATGGCAGTCGTGGCAGTCTTGTCTTCCATGTTGACAGGCACGACCTGCTCGAAGGACCTTTCGACGATGTCCGTGTCCTCGACGGTGCGCCGCGCCAGCCGCACCGTCACCTTGACGAACCCCGGGGGGATGTCGCTCACTTCGACACCCCCGCGGGCGCCGGGGCCCCGGCCGGCGGGGCGGCCGCCGCGGGCTTCGGGTCGCCAGCCTTGGCCGGCGACGCCGCTTCCTTCGGCTTCACCGGGTCGGGCGGCCACTTGTCCTGCTTCAGGGCGTCTATCAGCTTGGAGCATTCGCCCGGTTCTATCAGGTCGAATAGGGCCTTCGCCAGGACCTTCTCGACCCGTTCAGCCTTCTCCAGCACCAGCCGCGTGACATAATCCATCTGCGCCGACGACGGTGGCCTGTGTTCCATCTTCCGTTCGTCGATGGCCTCGGTCCTGGCGTTCTTCAGGTATTCTATCCATTGGGCAAGCACCTCGGACTCCGGGACGTGGGCGCCAATGACGCCGAAAAACGCCTCCCGGAAAATCTTGTAGGCGTCGTAGTAGGCGCCTATGGTGCCCTTCTCCATTGCCTTGTCTATGGCCGACATGGTGTACACCGGCTCATGCATGGATATGTCGGTATATATACTATCTCCTGCACTTATTTTAGTCCCATCAATCTATTCCTCAGACCTTCCCTGCGAGCATAATCATCATCGGTTAGGGTGTACTGGCTGGAACCGGAATGCTTGCCATCTTTGATTAGTGTCTGGAATTCCAATGCTATTTGAGCCTCCGCGCCCTTGATTTTTAGATAGGGTAAAATAACTTCAAGGGTTTTGGCTGCCAACCGGGACAGTATATTCAATTGCCAATGGACCCGCCAACCGATATGCGGCGTGCCCTGTTGGATGTTGCCACAGCCGAGCACATTCCGAATATATTCCAGAACACCACGGTTGTTGTTCGCAAAATGGATTGAAAGATAATGTCGAGGCCTGATACAATCGTCATCTCTAATCTTATTGATTTGCACGCAACCTTCTCCGTCGAAGAATCCTGCAATGTAGGCCTTGTCCGTTTCTCCGATATCATCGTTAAATTTAGATTGATGGGGCGGTCTATATCCCCGTTTGAATTTGAACCTCACTCTGTTTTTGCAAGCAGGACATCTTGTGAAAAATTCCTGTCCTCCCTTGTATTCCCAAACATGTCCGCATTTCTTGCAGGTCAAATCCAATGTAGCCACCAAGGTATAGAGCAACAGCCCCCAATATATATCTTCTCCTCCAAAAAGAGATAACCCCCCGCCCCCATTTTCATGGCACTACGAGCTCGGACAATAGGGGGGGACGCGCGTGTCCCCCTCGGCGCCCACCTCGTACCCGCCCTGGGGACATCAATCATGGTGGAAACACCCGACCCGGTGCTGACGACGCACTATCAGCTCGACACCTTCTGGCCAGACGGCACAGGCACGCCGGCTCGCCCCAACATCATCGCCAAGCCCACCATCCAGCTCCCCCTTGAAATCAAGCGCTTCGCCATCGGGGACCAGCCGGTCATCAATCTGTATTCGCCCTCGCAGTCCAACACGCTGGAGGGCCTCACCAAGGGCTTCAGGAACAGGTCCCACCCTTGCAGCATCGAGGTGCACACGGTGGACGGCAGGGCCTCCATGATGTCCCTGAAGCGGGCCATCGAGTACATCTTCGACCGGACCGATGTGCGCAACAAGCCGCACACCCGGCCGGCCACGGCCGACGGCGACAGCTACAACGCCAACGGCTATGACCAGGCCTTCCTTCTCGACATCCCTGACACGGCGGAAATCGCACTTCGGAACTGGAACAGGTTCGTGCAGGATGTCGAATATGTCAGTTGGTGGGAAGCGAGAGAATAGGGTGATGTTATGGCACTTGGCAGCAACAGATTCATCGTGGGCATCGGGGAGCATATTTGGAGCGATAGGACGACCCTGACCGGCGGATCGGTCAGCGGGAACCAGGTAACCGGCCTGTCGGGTCTGACAGCGAACAAGTACGACGGATGCAGGATGCGGGTCCTGAACGGGACGAACGCCGGCAAGGTGTATCATGTCGTGACGAACGGCACGACCAGCCTGACCTTCCAGGAAGCCGCTACTGGCTTCGCAGCCACGGACATCGTCGTGTTCGAGCTGCGCTTCGCCGCGCCTACGATCCGGAACATCTTCATCGACCTGCCCGAGGACTTCGACATGTTCACCGCGGCAGCCGAGCTGGACGAGGCCTACGCGCACGGCGCCGGCCGTGACCGGAACTTCGCGCAGACCAAGAAGTTCATGTACGAAGCGGCGCTGCCGATCATCCTGCAGAACCCCCGCCTGCTCTTCCTGGCCCTGGGCGAGGAAAAGACCACAGGCGCCGACAAGGTCGGGGGCGGTGGGTCCACACTCAGCGCGGCCACCTACATCGGAGAAACCATCATCAATGTGGCCAGCGCGGCGAACTACGCGCAGGGTGATTACATCCAGGTGGATGTGGCGGCCGGGGACCCTCCGACATCTGCGGAAGTCCCGGAGGTCCGGGTTATTACCAACGTCAATGGGAACGCCATCACCCTCGACTATCCCCTGCGGTTCGCACACGCGAACGGCGTGGCGTGCAACGAGGTCCAGGCCCCATTCACGCACTACCTGGCGCCATCGTCGGAGCTCCCGTACTTCGATGTCATCGGGGTCTACAACGAGGTCACGCAGCATATCCGTGACGCCGTGGGCGTGAAGGCGAACCGGCTCGAGCTGTCGTCCAACGAGGATGATGTCGTGCGAGTATCGGTCGACACGGTGGCCCTGAAGGTGCTGACCACGGGAGCCGCGCCAAGCGTGACCATGGTCACGACGAAGGCCTACCACTTCAGCCAGGTTACCTCCGGCATCAGCGTGAACAGCGTCGTGTACGCCAACATCAAGGCGTTCACCTACACACTCGAGCACAACCAGAACCAGGTGTACGCGCATCAGGACACCAGCGGCAAGTCCCCGTTCTTCACGGCCGAGGGCCGCAGGCGGCACGAGTTGCAGCTGATACTGGTGCCGTTCAACACAAACATCTACGACCTGCTGACGGGGGAAACGGAGCACACGGTCACGCTGACCTTCACCCGCGCCACCAGCGACACCCTGGCGTTCACCTTCACGGTCTGCAGGATCAGCCAGGCGCCCCACGGCATGCCGGCCGATGGCCCGGTGAACGTGAACATCACGGCGCACCCGCAGGCCATGACCGCCAAGGCCGTGGACAGCATCCCCTACTATCCCGCAGGAGCGTGATGGTATTTCGCACCGCAAGGCACCCGCAGACCCCAACGAACCCCAGAAGCCCCCGAAGCCACGGCCGCCGGAAGCGTACCCGATGGGCTCCGACTTCCGGAAGTACCTGTTTAAGGACACCAACATCATCTACATGGTCGTGAACGAGGAGCGCTTCGAAATCGAGCACAGGCCGATGGACTGGAAGACCGTAGTGGATGCGGAGCTCGAGGCACGGGCCAACGCTGACAAATACAACGAAGAGGACCCGGAAAAGCGGCAGAACCTGTACACGCAGGAGCTGGCCGTCGCACTGACGAAGCGGGTCTTGATACGGGTCCACAACATCATTGTGGACTCCAACTTCTGGAAGTCCGCCGGCGCTGACATCGTCGGGCAGATAGGCGCGACCCTGATTAACCACGCCATGCTTACGGATGTGATGTCAAAAAACTCGAGCAGCTCGAAAAGGACACCCGCAGATGGTTCGACGAATCCAGCGTCAGCGCCATCGCCAACATCAACAACCCCCTCCTCCGACAAGTCCTTATCGAGCTAACCCTGATGCGACACGGATACCAGGCGGACTATATCGAGAAGAAGGGCCTGTACTGGATGCTGACCAGGCACGCGGTCTGCACGCAGATAGACGGCAAGAAGGCGCTGAAGGACATCCTGAAGGGGCGATGACATGGTAGTGGCGGCAGCAGCAGCGAAGACGGCATCGGCAGCCGGGACGGCGGGCAAGGCCGCCGGTGGCGCAGGGAAGGCGGCATCCGGCGGCCAGGGCATGGCGGCCCGGGTGTCGGCGGACACGGCCGGCTTCCAGAAGGGCATGAACCAGGCGACCAAGTCGGCCCAGACCTTCGGCACCAAGTCCACCAAGGCGGCCAACGACGCCGGCAAGGCCTGGGAACGGTCAAGGGAATCGTCCGATAGCGCCAGGACCTCGCTGCTGGATGCAGCGAAGGATTCCGTCGGGGTCAGCGACATGTTCGGCGCCCTGAAGGACATCGCCGGCGCCGCCCTCGAAACATTGGTCCTGGGCATCGTTCGTTTCGCACAGTACACCTATGAAAAGTTCGAGGTCGCCCGGAAGCGCATCGACCAGTTCTGCACGGACCTGCGCAAGTGGTTCGGGGACACCTCGGTCGCCATCAGCAAGTGGGCCGGGGACACCGGCGCCGCCATCCAGAAGTGGGCCGGGGACGCCGGCGCCACCATCGGCAAGTGGGGCGCAGACACCCAGAAGTGGTTCGGGGACACGGGCGCTTCAATCCAGAAGTGGGCCGGGGACGCCGGGGCCAGCATCCAGAAGTTCTTCTCGGATTCCTTTCAGGGCACACAGGCAAAGATGGATGACGCACGCCAGGCGCTGATGAAGTTCTTCGGGGATGCGCAGACCTTCTTCGGGAACCTGGGCTCGCAAATATCTGCGGGGCTCAGCAACATGGGCGCCAGCATCCAGTCGGCGGGATCGTCGTTCTGGTCGTCACTGACCAGCGGCTTCGGCAGTCTGGGCCAGTGGCTGAAGGATGGCGTGTCCAGCGCCGGGACCTGGCTGAAGGACGCAGGGACGTCCGCCTGGAACTCCATCACCAGCGGCTTCGGCAATCTGGGCAACTGGTTCAAGGACGGCATCAGCGGCGCCGGTGCGGCCATAAAGTCGGCCGGTGAATCCGCCTGGAACTTCCTGAAGTCCGGCTTCGGTTCCGTCGGCAGCTGGATAAGCAGCAGCATCACGAATGCCGGCGACGCCATCAAGAAGGCGCTGGCGTCATTGTGGGGCGGATAACATGACCCTCGACATCCAAATCAAGGACTCCGGCGGTGGGAACGCGCAGGCCTTCATCTGCACCAGGTGGACCTACAAGCTGGACCGACACGTCAAGATGTACGCGCCTGTGTCCCTCTTGACAGGCGCCAGCTTGACGGAATCGTTCGGTTTGGACTTCGGCCGCCAAACGGAAGTGTTCACGATTTACTTCCGGCTGACGTCCTACGCTGACTTCAACGCCGTCAGGAACAAGGTGAAGGGCGGATGGTGGACGAGCCGGCCGGCATACCTGTGGTTCGGGGGCACCAGTCACAAGGGCCAGGTGAACATGTACACTGTGGAGTCGGACATGGAACGCAGTCCTGAAGACACGAACATCCTGGGGACCATCGAGTTTGTCGTCGGGAACTTCATCCGGATTTGATGGCCATGTGCGACTGTAAAGGCGTTGGGACCTGCACCTGCAAACCCGACTATTGCCCCGAATGCGGGTACTGCAATACCTGCGGGGGATACAAACCAGGTACGGCGAAGGCATCAATGCCGTCGAAGGTTGTTGCCTGCGCCAAGTGCGGCGGGTCCTTCGAGATACCGTGCAAGCGCGGCCGGCCGATGAAGCTATGCCCCGCCTGTCGGGGGTCGTGACTGTGAAGGCGCGCCGGGTACTGTTCAAGGAGAGCTGCCGGGAAATCGCAGGCACTGCTCCGGACCGCTGGGTCCTCAACAGCGGGGTCTGGACCATCGTCGCCGGCAACAAGATTCAGTTCAACATGCCGGCCGGGGGCCCGGGCGTCCTGGTGGCGCCCACGGAGCGCAACCAGGCGGCGCCCATCGGGATAATCAAGCAGCGCCATCGGACCCTGAACGACTTCACCATCACCTTCAACGCCTGGCAGATGGGCGGATACGCCAGATACATCTGCTGGGCATCATCAGCCGTCGGGGCCAGCCTGGGCAACAGCTACGTCGTGGAGCTCGATGGCGTGAACCTGACGGTCTACAGGTCCAATGCCAACATCCTGACACCGTTGGGTGCCACACCACTGGCGCCGGTCCAGTTCCAGGCCTACACCTTCGTCTTCGATTTCAACCCGTTCACAGGGGCCTACGACCTGCTCGACAGCACCGGCGCGCTGCATGTCTTCGGCACGGACAATGCGCCACTGGCAAGCGGGGACTTCATCGGGCTCGGGGGGCACCTGGGCCAGTACGACTGGACGCCACCGATCCGGGTCCGCCGGCCGGATGACGCCTACACGCTCAATGCCCATTATGTTGGGCTACTGACGAAAGGCGTTAGCAGCTTCGAACTACAGACGGCGAAGGACGACGACAGCGGAACGACTTCCTGCGAATGGGAAGAGAACGACGGCATCGAGGTCATCATCGAGGACGGCGTCAGCGAATACCTGGAGTTCTGGGGCCGTGTGGAAGAAGTCAAGGACGCCGGCGACGAGGACCAGATTACCGTCAGCTGTCTGGACTGGCGCGCCGAAATGCTGCACATGGAAGGCGTGAAGGCGCCCGGCGCTGCTCTGAGAGTGGGGCAGATAATCGACCTGCTCGTGGACACCAACTGCCGCACGCTGCGGAACGGGGATCTGACGGCGACAGCGGAAGTGGCTGCGGCCCGGACGCTGAACGGCGAGGACCTGTACGAGATCCTGTGGAAGCTGGCGCAGGAAGCGGGCTTCAGCATCTGGCAGACGGGTGACGGGAAGCTGCTTATCGGGACCGCCTGGACAGCCTCGGGCATCACCATCGATGACGAAGACATCATCGCCTACAAACAGGTCAAGGACGGCTACGACCTGGCGCAGACTGTGAAAGTGTACTACGCCGGCGGGGCCAGCGTGACGGTCGGCGGCGCGCCCGGGTCCGGCCAGATCTACGGGCCGAACGAGAAAGTCCTCATCGACACCAGCATCCCGAATGTGGCGCAGGCGACGGCGCGGGCGAACTACTGGTTCCTGATTTACGGGTCCCGGGCCATCGTGATAGATGTCTGGTGCTCCGTCGGGCACGGCCTCACGCCGGGCATGACTGGCAACATCAACTTCGGGCAGATGGAGCTGAACAACAAGAACTTCCTGGTGCTCGAGAAGGAATGGGACATCCCCGACTGCGTCACGGGGCCCGGGTTCAGGTTCCGCCTGGCACTGTACGGGGACGTAGCCCCGCCCGAACGCCATCTGTTCGGCTACATCGATAAGCTGGGGCGCATGGCGAAGCTGGCGCAGTGGGGCCTGGGTCAGCAGGTCTAACCGGACTGACCAAACAGGAACGGGTTCGTCATCCCGCGCCGGTCCCGGATCGTGGCCATGTACGGCGTGCAGGCGACCTGGCAATCGCATCGCCGGCAGACGGGGTTCCGGGTGTTGGCCAGGTCCTTCTGGGGGCAGGCTTCGACGTCCATCACCATACGCCCACCGTGAACAGCATCGGGCACGCCTTGCCGAGTCCAGGACCATAGTCGACCAGCAGCTCGTCCTTGCGCTTCAGCTCGGTGTTCACAACGCCGTGCACGACGCTGATGGTCTTGGCATACTTCGTGAATGTCGTCATCATCACCATCGAGCCGTCGTCCCGGACCACGACCCGGTCCATGCCCACGACGTAGTCGAATAGTTCCTGCTCACAATACTGCAGTTCTGCGTCAGTCATCATCATCATCACCATCCCGATAAGAGAGCGCCGGGGCACGAAAAGAAGTATCGCCCCGACGCCCGGCCGTGCTCCTGGAACGAACCCGGCCATAGAAAAAGGCCGAGGGGGGATTTGAACCCCCTACGGGTCCACCTGGACATCTATCACCTCTGGCACCTGCGCCGCCGGCACTTCGACGACGCTGACGAAGTCCTTGACTGCGTCGATGACGACCAGCTGCTTCTGGCCGTCCACGGTCTTGGTCTGGCCCACGGCCGCCTCGAACGCCCTGCGGTCCAGGTCCTCGATGGTCCTGACGATGACGGGCATGTTCGTCTTGGCCCATTCCTTGGCCTTGTCCGGATCGTACTGCAGATACCGGTACACTTTGACCGCGACGCCCCCGAAGAACGTCTTCAGGCCGGTCTTCTGGAAGCCGGTGATGGCGGCCTTCGTGATTTCGACCCGCAGCACCTGCACCTCGGTCGTCGCCGTGGCCAGCTCGTCCCGCAGTGGCTTGGTGCGATCCTGGAACGCGGCCAGTTCAGCATCCAGGGCGGCCTTGGCGGTCATGTGCCTGTCCCTGGCCTTGACCAGGGAGTATATCTTCGTCTTCATGTCTTCGTCCGTTGCCATGTCAATCTCCCGGCCCATTGGGCCATGAACCCCCTCGGGATTGAACCGAGGAACCGGGATACGATGGTGCAGGGAAGCCCGCCAGGCGCCCTCCGCCCGGCGCTCCTCCCACACCATCAACCGCTTGCGCATCGTCACCTGCAGGGCTGCTGTGGCCCGTAGGGAACGAAGTACGGCTCTATCTTCCCCCCGCACCTGGCGCAGACCTTGGGGGACACCGCCTTCCAGGCGACGTACACCAGGACCACGAAAAGGCCCACCCCACAGGACAGGATCACCACGGGGACCAGCAGGAGCAGGGCCCAGGCTGTGATGTCGTACTTCGTGGACACCCAGGCCTGGCACCTCCGGCAGAAACCGATTTCAGTCATGTTCACCCCCTCCCGCTTCCGGGTGTTTAAGCTCGATGAGTTCGAACAGCTGCTTGACCATGCGGGTGATGGTGATGGTGGCCATGTTAGGACCTCCTTAGAGGTGTGTATTGTCCCTGTGGTTCTCCGGTGATACCGAGTTGCCGGTTGAGGAAGTCGGCGAGGTTCTTGTAGTCCCACCTCATAAGGCCCGGTATCTTTTCTCCGAGATATTCCCAGGCGATGTCCCGGCTGAAGGTATAGGCGCCGAAGTCCTCGACTCCGACGAACAGGACCTCTTCCTCTCCCTCACCCACCCAGAACATTCCAAGATTGAGCGCCGTCCCGTTCCCCAGAGCTATCCGTTGATAGATTGGGTCTGGCTTATTCTCCAGCCTGGCGGCATAATGGGGGAAGAGCAGGGGCCAGATGTCTTCGATTTGGGGATGGCTAGTTACTCCGATCCAATCCTTGTTCGGCCCGATTTCGTCCAGTTCAATCCCCCCTCGTGTGCCTGGCGCTTTCCTGGACCCAGCCGTCGTGCTCCCTCCAGCTGGGATCGTCCCTCCAGGGCGCGTGCGGGTCCGTGGCTGCGCCGTGCTTCTTGCCGCCCTGGACGAAGCCCGTGAGCGGGGCCTGGGCCGCGGCCTTGCGCTGGGCGGCGAGGTGCTCCTCGTAGGTCATGCGGGGCATTCAGACCGCCTCCGGATGTCGGAGATCCATCAGGCCCCAGACCTCGTCGAGCATCTTCCGCATGGCGAAGTCGTGTTCGCCGCAGAGGCCCCGGGTCTTCGTGGACTTCAACTTGCCGTCGGGTCCCCGCTCCCTGCGCCTGTAGACGGCCTGGGAGGGCTTGCCGCAGAGTGGGACGCAGCAGGTTGGCCAGCGCACCATGCGCTCAGTCCTCCTCGGCCAGGCTGTTGACGAACGCCTTCACCTGCTCGCGGTACTGTTTCCGTTCAGTGGCCTCGCGCTCCTCGAGCTCGGTGTGCAGGTCTTCATCGAAGTGGTTCTCGATGGCGTCCTTGGCCATCTGCGCCAGCTGGTGGGGCTCAACGGCATCGAGTTCCACGGCGCCGGCGCCTTCCCAAGCGGCGCTCCTGCTGTCCGTGTCCTTGATGGGGGCGTGGGGCAGGCCCATTTCGGTGACCTGGTCCCCCGTCAGTGCGATGCGCTCCACGGTGACATCGGCGCCCATCCGGCCCAGGTTCTCCTGCAGGGACCGGGGTATGTCGTCACCGCTGGGGTCGTGGTCCCCGAAGTACAGGATGACGACTTCCTTGTCGCGCTCCTGGGCCTCGATGAACCGGGTCGCTGCGTCGTGCAGGAAGGTCAGGGACGGGTAGCCCTTGCACGGGGCGAGGGCAACATCCATCCGTTCGCAGGGGCGCTCGAACACGCCCTGCAGGGCCTTCTTCTCAATCCACACTTCGACGAACTTGGGCTGGTTCGACCAGCGCTCCAGGCTGTACGCACGCATCCAGGCCTTGATGGCGTCCTTGGCGTTCTGGACCTCGGTGTCCAGGTCCTTCTCGTCGCCCTCGGTCCTGCCGGCGACGCTGCGCTCCCGGTCGAGGAACGCTTCCATGTCGACCTCTTCCTTCCACCGGGCCTCGGTCATGGCTTCATCGACCCGCTTGTACATGCGGATGTTGTTGGGCATGCCGATGGACACGAGCCGGTAGTACAGCTGCCGGATGGTGATGGGGGTGCCGACGTAGGACTCCAGGATCGTCTTGGCGTGCTCGGTTATCCAGGCGCGGCCGAAGCCGTCGTCCTTGGGCGCCATCTACTTGCCCCCCTTTTTCTTTTTGGGAACGGCGGCCCACTGCACCGGCCGGTCCTTGTCATAGAGGCAGTGCGTGAGGGCGTAGAAGAGGGTGTCCGTCGGCGTGTTGATGGTGCAGGGGCAGTAGTCGGGCTCGGACGTCCTGGCGTAGGAGCAGGCGTTCCCCATGCACTGCCAGGTCGTCTTCCTGAAGCCGTTGGTGCCGGCCATTCAGGCCACCGCCTTGGCGAGTGCGTTGGTGGCCAGCCACGCCGCGCGGTCTGCGATGTTCCTGGCGGCCACGAAGTCCAGGCGGTAGGACCAGACGACCGCCTCGCTCAGGAGCCGGTCGAACTGCATCACATTCAGACCCGCGTCCCTGGCGTGCTGTATCGCATCCTTCGCCTCGTACAGTGCCTTCCGCATCCCTTCCCTGTCCGTCACAAAATCCGACTGCATGTTTTCACATCCGCCGAGGTTCCAGCCCGGCACTAACTTGATCGTCTGGTCGATATATATACCTTGCGGACACTGACGAGTTACAGATTTCGACAGTGGAGCATGGTATATATACCTTGAAATCCATAATCTCGGCCGTCATGCCGGCCCCATCACAGACGAAAATGCCGGACGAGCTCGAACGGGAAATTGCCATCCGGATGGCAAGGGGCGAGCTGTCCGTCAGGAGAGGCGTCGACTTCGCCGAACAGCATGGGTTCCATGTTTCAAGGGAGTGCATCCGCGCCGCGTTCAAGCGCCACAAGGCCGAAGCGTACCAGGCGACGGGCGTTTCCGACATCACCCGGCTGCCGGCGAACCGGCAGGCCATTCCCATGCCGGTCGTGCCCACCTTGCCGGCGCCGAACGATTACAAGCGCGAGGAGGACCGCATCGATAACATGGTGGAAATCCTGCGGGGCATCCTGAAGAAGGAACTGACCGAGGCGCAGAACTACTCCCGGCGCGGGGACCGCACCATGACCTTTGCCATGTACCGGAACGCCAAGGCCACGATCCGGGACATCGTGCGCGCCTGTACCGACAAGGCGCACCTGCGCCAAATCAACTTCACCTTCATCAAGAACGAAGGCGGCCTGAACCTGCAGGCGGAAGAATCCTACAAGCGCGGGTTCGATGACGGCTTCAAGGAAGGCATGGATACGGGCGTGCAGCAGTTCCGGGATTTCATCAAGAAGGAGGAGGACAATGCAGCAGCAAACGGAAACGGTAAACAGGCAGGTTGAACTTCACTGCCTGCGGTGCGATCACAGCTGGCCATCGTTGAAGGAGCCGGTCAGGTGCCCTAAGTGCCGGTCGAAGCGCTGGCGCTTCCGGCCTGTCGTGCTCGTCTGCACCAGGTGCGGTCATGGGGATAATCCCGACGACCCCTGGGGGCAGAAGACCGACAAGTTGCCGGAGGTCTGCCCCCGATGCAAGACCTATCTGTGGCAGCGGAAGCGGATGTCGAAGAGGGCGCGCCGGGAATACAACCGGGACCGCCTGAAGGAGTACTGGCAAAGGCGGCGCAACCTTGGCGGCATCCGACAAGTTTGACCTGTCCGAGGTCCGGGAACGGTGCCGTCAGTCGTGGCGGACCCGCCTCGCGCACAAGGGCAACATCCCGATGTTCCTGCAGGCCTGCGGGCTCGAGGCCCAGGACTATCAGCTCGAGGCCATCAATGGCGTGCTGTGCCACCAGCGTTCGACCTGGTTGTGGGGCAGAAGGACCGGCAAGTCCCTGACCGCTGGCGGCTTGGCGCTGCACTGCGCCGTGCACGGCTGGGACTGGATTGACCGTCGCATGACCGAACGGACCGCCATCATCGTGTCCAGGTCCTTGCCCCAGGCCCAGGAAGTGATGATAAAGACCAGGCGCATGTTCCACCGTTATCAGAAGAAATACCCGGACCTGGCCCCGACCGTCAAGAAGGACAACGGGGGCGAGCTCGAGTTCGATGATGGCGGCCGGGTCATCTGCCGGCCAGCGACGGAAACATCACTGCCGGGCTACGGTGGCGACTTCGTGCTCGTCGACGAGGCAGCGCGGGTTCCCAGCAACATCATCGACGAAATCGTGACGCCCTTCGTCGCCACCACGGGCGGCCGGCTCGTGCTGTCTTCCACGCCTTGGGCATGGGGCACATCGTTCCACAACGCCTGGCTCAATCCTTCAATCTGGTATCAGGTGGGGCCCATCAAGTCGGAACGGAACACGTACATCGAGACGGGTTTCCTCGAAGACGAACGGCTCCACATGCCCCCGGAGTTCTATCGTCAGGAATACGAGGCTGAATGGGTCGGCAATGTGAACCAGGTGTACCCGCCCGAATGTCTTCAGAAGGCAACATCGGAGCTGCCGTTCCACGAGCACCCGGATCACAATGTCGCCGGCGTGGACCTGGCGAAGCTGCAGGACTGGACCGTGTTCTGCGGCCTGGGCGCCGACGGGTGCACCATCGGCCTGGCGGAATATCAGAGGCTGCCGTACCCGAAGCTGGTGCCGTTGTTCCTGGCCTTCTGCACGAAGCACAACATCGGCCGGGCCCTGGTCGACCAGACCGGCGTCGGGGAGCCCATCGTGGAATACTTCCGGCGCGGGCTGCAGACGAAGGAGGACTGGCAGGAATACCGGGCCGCCTTGGGCGTGGAGCCCGACGCCTTCGTGAAGCCGCCCCATGTGTTCGTCGACGGCTATAAGCTGACAGCGGAATCCAAGACGGACCTCATAAACAACCACAGGGTCATGCTGGAGAACGGCAAGGTCACTATCCCGCAGCCGGTGTCGTTGTACCAGCGGAAGCTGTACGCCCAGCTGTCCGTCTATCATTATGAAAAAAGTCGCACCCCAGGGTCCACGAATATAAGGATGACCGCCCCTGAGAATCTCCATGACGATTATGTGATAGCGCACGCCCTTGGCGCGTGGGCCTTGCGCAATAGAGGCGGCATCAGATTACTTGATGGGGGCCGAAGCCTATGACGAGCGTTTGCATCATAAAGGGCCGCAGATTTATAGAGGAGTTCCGTGACGGCAAATGGAAGAATCGCCACTACAGTCGTTATCTATGGGAAAAGTTGAATGGTCCGATTCCACCCGGATTGGTCATTCATCATAAGGATTTCGATCCCTTAAACGACACTATAGGTAACCTTGAAATGATGACCTTAGAGACACACAATTCCATTCACAAAAAGGGCAACAACAATAATGAAGACCCACTAAAAAAACAGGGCATGAAAGAATGCCGTCTCTGCCATTCCATCAAACCCCTACTGGAATTTTATAAGACAAGAAACTCTTATTTCTATGCATGTAAAGAATGTATTCGCCCTATATTGGCTGAGAAGAAAAGACTAGAGCGGGCTGGGGTAAAGTGGTCAACTTAGGAGGTCGGACATGGACGCAAGCACGGAAGAAATGTTAGGGAAACTGAAGGTGGACCTGCAGGACATACGCGGGAACTGCGTCGTGATAACAGTTCCGAGGGACATCCAGGACAAGGTGCAGATGGAGGAACTGGCGGAAGTAGCCAAGGGCCTGCGGGCGGCCGGCGCCATCTATACGGTGCTGATGCTGGAGCCGATGCGCATGGACACGCTGACGCGCCACCAGGTCAAGGACATCCTGAAGGCCATGAAGATGGGCCCCAGGTCCACCAGGAGGCTGCGGCAATGAAGAAGCCCCGGATGATCCTGAAGTACCTGGACCCCAAGACGCTGAAGGAAAAGAAGTATATCCTGGCGACCCTGGACCCCATCACCGGCCTGGCCGAGGCCAACGAAGACGTCCTGGTGAAGCTGCTGAAGGATGTGGAGCTCGACATCCCCGACGCCGGGGACATTCTTGCCCTGGTCAGCGAGGACCTGGGCGTGGACCTGGACAAGAAGGCCATGAAGATGGGCCCCAGGTCCACCAGGAGGCTGCGGCAATGAAGAAGCCCCGGATGATCCTGAAGTACCTGGACCCCAAGACGCTGAAGGAGAACCCCATGAACTGGCGCACACATCCGGACGATCAGCGTGGGGCCCTCAAGGACAGCCTGCAGCGTGTCGGATGGGCCGGTGCCGCCCTCTACAATTCCAGAACCAAAAGGCTCATCGATGGCCACCTTCGCCGTGAAGAAGCCATACGCCGCGGAGAGCTGCTGCCGACGCTGGTGGGGTCCTGGTCCCCGTCGGAGGAGAAATACATCCTGGCGACGCTCGACCCCATCACGGGCCTGGCAGAGGCCGACGAAGGCGCCCTGGTGAAGCTGCTGAAGGACGTGGAGCTGGAAATCCCGGATGCCGGCGATGTGCTGGCCCTGGTCGGGGACGAGCTCGGCGTGGACTTGGACAAGCAGATACCGCCGGCGGAAGACGACGAAGCACCGGAGCCGCGGCGCACGTCGAAGACCAAGCGCGGCACGGTCATCCAGCTGGGGCCGCACAGGGTCATGTGCGGGGACTGCACGAACGAGAAGGACATGGCGAAGCTGATGGGGACGGACAAGGCCGACCTGGTCTGGACGGATCCGCCGTACGGGGTCGACGCCCAGGAGAAGGCCGTCAGCCTGAACAAGCGCGGCGCCGGCGGGAACAAGAAGCGCAATGCCGGCGACATCCAAGGCGACGCCCTGCCCCTCGAGGAGTGCGCCCGCCTCTGGAAGGACGCCTTCAACATCGCCGTGGGCCACACGACGGACACCGCCTCATTCTATTGCTGCGCCCCCCAGGGCGGGGACCAGATGACGCTGATGGCGGTGCTGTCCACCAGCTGGCAGGTCAAGCACGAACTGATGTGGCTGAAGGACAAAATCGTCTTCGGCCGTGCCGACTACCATTACCGGCACGAGCCCATCCTGTTCGGATGGAAGAAGAACAAGACGCATCGGTTCTTCGGGGACCGGAAGCAGGACAGCGTCTTCGAGATTCCCAAGCCCCATAAGTCCGACCTTCACCCGACGATGAAGCCCGTGGAGCTGGTGCGCCGGTGCGTCCAGAACTCGACGCAGGCCGGGCAAATAGTCCTCGACATGTTCGGGGGGTCGGGCAGCACCCTCATCGCCTGCGACATCCTGGGCCGGCCGGCGCGCATCATGGAAATCGACCCGGTCTATATCGATGTCATCGTTGAACGGTACAATCTGTTCAGGGCCAAGGGGAAGATATGAGCACCCCGCCAATCGTGCCTGGCATGCAGGTCATCAGCCTGGATTCCGGGAATGTTGGTACCGTTGAGAAGCGGTGGGCGGACAACGTGCGGGTGAAGATGGGCCAGTATAGATTCATAACGGTGAAGGTTAGCGAGTTCTGGAACAAGTACAGACAGACGGAGGAACAACCATGAACGGGCAAGGCGTGAAGAAGGAAGAGGACAAGTACATTGTGCTGAAGGTGGCGGATGTCGACGGGCTCAGCAAACGACAGCGGCGGGACCTGGACAGCATCCAGGAACAGATCGCCATCATGCGCCGGCGTCAGGGTCGTCCGGACGACAACAGGTACATCATCTGCAACAGGGACGAACCATACGCAGAGCGCGTCTGGAACGAGATACTGAAGGGCGAACGGGCGAAGGTCTTGGCGCCCCCGAAGACAACCTGGCCCCCGCAGTTGTGCTTGACGGTGGGTTGCAACAAGCCCGCCACGACCGGCGTGCACCTGAAGGGCGACCCATACACCGAGTGGTCCTTCTGCGATGAACACGCTTCAGAGGACGACGTCCAGGACCGCTGGCCCCTGCCTGGCGTCAAGTGCCCCCGATGCCATAAGGTCCTGCGCAGTCCGGACCAGAAGTTCTGCCAGATGTGCGGGTTCGAGTTACCCCCTGTCGCCCCCCCTGTCCCCCCTGCCACTGACACGAAGGAGGGACCCTGATGGACCAAGCGCAGAAGCAGCTTATAAGAAGGCGTTTGCGGGGCCGCAGGCTTGTCAACCCTGTCGGGGACGGGTTCGCATTCGGGCCGTGGGCCCAGGCCATCCGCGGGGCTCCTGCGGGCTTCAGGCACACTTCCCTGGCCGCCATCCAGGAGAAGCACGTCAGCAGTCGACTCCTGCAGGACCGCATCGAAGAGGACTATCGGGTGAAGATACGGCAGGCGTCGGCCGGGGCCCGGCGCGATTTCATGATCCGGGACTACGAGCTCTGGAAGGCAAACGGGCGGCCGACCTACGGGAATGTCAAGCACAAGGAGGGGGAGCCGCGCAGGACCTACCAGGACGGCAAGCCCATCTGCGACGACTTCGCCGGCATGCTGGCGGACGAACGACACAAGCGGATACAGAAGCTCATCGCGGCGGGGGACTGACCGGCTCCGGCAAGGGATGAATCGTTATCCAGCAGTCGAAGCACAGCTTCCCTAAGAGGCCGTTATCGGCTGCCGACCAGTGCTCGAAGAGCGCCCCACACTTGACGCACTTATGGATGGCCATAGTCTGACACCTTGGTCTGCGCGGCGAACTGCCGCCAGTATCGGTCCCCGTTCCCCGATCCTGGGAACAGGTCCCAATACTCATCAGTCGGCAGCGCCCCCAGCATTCTGAACATCCACATGTAGAACTTCTTGGGCTTTTGGCCGTGCACCTGCGAGAACCAGGGCGTCTTGTTGAAGCTGTTGTCGAACGCCGGCAACATGGCGACTATGAAGTCGCCCTCGAACCAGGGGCTGGCCCGGCCGGCCCGCGCCGGCTTCACGATGACGGGCTCCCAGGCGTGGATGGGTGACACGTTCTGGTGCATTGCATTGTAGGGCTTGCACCAGGCGCAGATGCGGACGCCGTCAGGGCACAGGGGCAGGATGTGACGGAGATTGGAGCTGTTGGTGGACAGGGCCCAGCCGTCGCTGTTCTCCTCGAGGCCCTGTATCAGAATGGCGTGGTTCACTTCCTGGGCGTTGGGGCCGTAGTGCTTCCGCGCCATGCCCGGGTACGGTGGGTCTGCGTAGATGACCCTCATCTGAAGTCCTCGAGGACCGTCTGGGTCCATTTCGGCTTCTCGGGAATCAGTGGGTGCTTCCGTGCCGCCGGGGCTGGGGGGGGCTTCATCTTCACGAACTTGATGGCCTTGTCCTTGACCTTCGGCGCTGTCTTCTTCGTCTTCGGCTTCCGTTCATGCTTCGCCGTGTAGGCCTCAATCTTGGCGTGCACGGCAGCCAGTTCCTTCGGCGTCAGCGTGATGGTCAGCTCCGGCCTGGTCATCACCAGGTCCATGCCGCGCAGCTCGAACCCGAAGCCATTATATCCATCAGTGAAGCCGGACCCGTCACGACGACCACACAGCTGGACGTAGGTCTTGACGCGTTTCTTCCAGTCGACCCGGGGAACGACCCGCCACAGTTCGACCTGCTCTTCCCCACCTGCGCCCGTGCCCAAGCCGCCGGCCACGACCCAATCATCACCCAGCAGCTGCACGATCTTCTTCGGGCCGGACCTATCCGTTATGTTGCCAGCTTGGTTCATTTCGGCCAGCTTCGCCACGACAGACTGGCGCGCCGTGATCCTGAAGAACTTCCGGCGGTGCGGTATTGGAAGCTCCCTGTCGATGTCGGGCGCGTACTGGAAGTTGTGCGGGCATTCGTAGGCGGACACATCCGGACCGACCTCGCTGATGCAGTACGCGCCATCATCGGCAAGCTTGCAGTACCAGCTACCATTGGCCTTGGACTTGTGCCTCGAGGGGCAGGCCTTGATGGTGGCAGGCTTCACCTTGTCGGCCGCCTTCGCCCCGGGCCCCTTGTTGATGAAGTGCAGCTGCGGGTAGGTGATGGCGTAGTCCTTGCCGTCGTACTTCACGAAGTGGCCGGCATATTGGGCGTCACCATCCAGGTTCTTCTTCCGGTACTGGTCCGCCGGCGTCAGGCGCCACGCCTCGACGAACACAATCTTGTAGTCGGGATTTTCCTGCGGCCCGTAGCACACGGCCGTCACGACCCACAGGTCCCCGCGCCATTCAATGGCCTTATCCAGGACGTCACCCCGGCCGATACCGAGCCGGTCGCCCTGGTACGCGTCGGCGTAACGGCGCACCGTTTCGGGGCTGGCGTCCAGCTCTATCTTTTCCTTCACTGCCTTCTTCGGTTCGTCCTTGCCCTTCCCCTTCTTCATACCCCATACCTCCTGCGTGCTTCGATTTCGAAATCGTCAAATTCCTGCGACGTCATCACACCCTTGGACATGGCGACGCCCTTCATTTCCTTCAGGTACTTCCAGTTCTGCTGCTGGACCTGGTACTGGATTTGATTGATGAAGTTGGACTTCAACTCCGACGGTGGCGCCGCAGACCTGGCGGACGTCTTAACCGCCCTCACCCTCGCCTGCTCCAGCCGCTTCTTGATGCTATCGAGCTCCAGCGCCTTCGCCTGCATTTCCGCTTCCAGGACATCAGGATCGTCCCGCATATCGGTCCGGATATGCTGCAGCAGCCAATCGCCCTTAGACTTCAACGCCTTCCAGAAGCGCTTCTCCCGTGGGAACCCAGCCGGAAAATAGAATGTGACAGTCTCGCCCTGGTCGTCTTCCAATCGCTTGCACCAGCCCGAACACCACAATCTGGATGGACATGTAGGTATATATGGCTTCTCGGAGTTCTGTCAGGTTTTCTGACAGGGTTTTCTGTCAGGCCATCTGACAGACAGGAGAATATTGAAATAGCCATCCGGGGCGGTCCACTACGTATTAACGTTGTTGTTGTTGTTGTAATCTTTTTAAAATAAGGTATAGGGTAGGGTTCCCTTTCTGTCAGAATCGGAATCTGACAGAGAATCCAGGCCCCGCTATCTTTTTCAGGTTCCACTGGAAGAAAAGGGGTCTGCCCGAAAATCTTATCTCCCACCAGGTCCATGATGATGACGCTAATCGGGGACCTTATACGGCATGAACACCAAGCCGACCGGACAGGCGGCTGCCGTGCGGGGGCCGTTCCCCCTGCGGTGATCCGAGCGCAGTGTCCCCGGCCCGGACCCTGTCCATCGTGATACCCACTAAGGGGGCGCAAGGCGCGGGTGTGACGGGGCCTGGAGCCAGGAAGGCGTCGTAGGGCCTCTTCGGCCGACTGCGGCCGTGACAGTCAAATGGCGCTTCCGCCGATGAAGCGCCCCCGACTTCACGAGGCCCGCAAGGGCCGCCGGCCGCCACGATCCTGGGGAAAGGAGCTCGTGGGGGCCGGTTCACCTTTCATATTCAGCTGAACGACCACTGTCATTCCTGCCGCGACAGCCGGCCGGCGCGGGATGCTCTCAGGGCCGTTGTCGGGCCCGGGCCGCCGAAAGCTCTTTAAGCCGACCCCCTGGTCGGTTCCTGTCACGACGTTTATGAGCGCGGGGCCACGTATCTAACCTCGGGGTCGTATGGGCCGACGTCTGTCCAATTTTGTCAATGGCGTGCGGATGGCATTGGGCCGTCAGGTGCCGACCAGGCCGGTCATCATCGAGCTGGGCGGGTCCAACTTGCCCATCGGGAAATCGATGCCGGACCTGGTGCTGCCGCACATCCGGGACCAGCTGTACACCAGCCTCGGGCCGTACATCAATCCGTACCCCAATGACATCTTCGACTGCGAACTTATCTCTCGGCACTGCCCGCATCTGTTCGCCACCCAGGTCGCCATCAGGAACGAGGTCTGGCGGAAAGAGCCGACGATGAAGCCGAACTTCGCCGGCAAGTGCCTGGTCTGCGGGGAGGAGCACGAGGATGAAGTGAAGGCGTGCCCGACCTGCGGCGGCCTTGTCCGCCCCCCGGATCCCAAGGAGAAGCGCATCTGGTTCGACTTCAAGAAGGTGATGAACGCCCAGGGCCAGCTGCCCCTCGATATGTGCCGGCAGCAGCAGATAGATATTACGAGGTTCGACGACGCCTTCTTTGTCTATCTGTATGATTATTGGGTCGATGATTTCGGGCACATCCTGGCCCAGAAGGTCATCAATGCCACCCGCGGCACGCCCGGGCGTATCCTGCTCGTGAACGACGAGTACGGCATCGTGGGCGGGCAGCTGCGCAAGTCCGGAGGCGTGGGGCTTTACACCTGCGTCCTGCACCGCGAAGAGAACCTGCAGATGGACAACAAGCGCCCCTGCATCAAATGCGGGCGCACCCTGGTCCCGGTCAAGTGGGTCGAGGTGAACAATCAGAACCGGCCCGTCATGGGCCTGCTCGACATCGAGGTATTCCACTGGTCGCACTACCAGCCCACCATCGACTACGGCTTCGCACCCCCTGCGGCCCTGTGGACCGAAGCGTCTACCTTGGTGAACCAGACACGCTTGGCGGCCACGACCTACGAGCAACAGCGGCCGGCGAAGGGCATCCTGGTGATCGCAACGACCGACGCCGAAGGGATGAACAGCCAGTTCAAGCAGTGGGATGTGGAGCTGTCCGTCAATCCAAACTACCTCTGCAAGCTGGCCTACAATCCCATCGAGGGCATGGGCGCCGGCGGCGGCGTGCGGGAGCCGGTCAAGTACATACCCCTGACGCAGTCGATGGAGGAGCTGAAGTTCATCGACATGCGCAAGGAGTTCAGGCAGACCATCGAAGCCGTGTACGGTGTATCGGACCAGACCCTCTCGGACACGCAGAGCTCCGGCGGGCTGAACCAGGAAGGCCTGAAGATAACGGTCACCCTGCGGACCGTAGAGGTGCACCAGGAAACCTGGCACGACAAGCCCTTCAAGGACCTATTCTCCAAGCTGGGCATCATGGACTGGCACTTGGAATTTGACCCGCCCGTGGAATCCGACAAGGACAAGCCCCTCGGGCGCAGAGTGCAGAACATCGGCCTGATGGACAATCTGCTGAAGATGGGCGCCGAGTTCGACATCGATGACCCCGAGGACTTCCATTTCAAGCTGACAAAGCCGCCCACGCAGGCAGCGCAACAGGCCCAAGCGCTGGGCCCACTCGGTACCCCCCTGCCGGGCGTGGGCGGCGGCATGGGTGGCGCAGACAAGAAACGACCGACCGACATCCTCACCCTCGACCTTTCGAAGGGCTGCTGCGGCGCTGAAAAGGCTGAGGAGAGGAACCGTTTTTTAGGCCATCTGGAGGCCGCATTCCGCGAGGCCCTGGGGCAGATGGAACTGCCAAGGATACCCATCCAGGCGGAACTGATGCGCGCCGTCAAGGCTACATTAGACCGCGCCAGGCAGAACTGGACGACCGCCGTGCTGCAGGACTACGCCCGCCTTCTTGAGGCCGGCATACGGAGCGTGGGGCACCTGGAAGAAGTCGCCGTGGACCTGAACGCGCTGGCAGCTGCGCAGCTGCGGATGTCCCCAATGTGGTCGGCGTATTCGGGGATGACGGACGACTTGGCCCACGACTTCAACACGCTTATCCTGGAAGCCATCGCCACGCCCCAGGAGTTCGACCTGCGCCGGCTCCGGAAGCGCATGCTGGCCCGGGCCCGTGAAGTTGCGGAGACACGCTTGGACCGCATCGCCAGGACCGAAACGCAGGTCTTGTCGAACAAGGGCCGGGAGCTGCACTACAAGGTGGACGACGACGGCACGCAGCTGTACCAGTTCATCCACGCCCGCACCTTCCGCCTGTGCCCCGCCTGCGACAAGATAATGCGCCTCATCGGCAAGGGTCAGCCCCTCGAGGTCTGCCGCAGGATCGTGCACGAGGTCACGCAGGCCTACATGGGCCCCGCTTGGGTCGTGCGGGACTGGTCGGTACATCCGAACTGCATTTTGCCGGACACGCCCGTCGTGGGTGATGTCCTCGGGGCTCTGCGCTCACAATATTCGGGTCCGGTCATCAAGATAGTGACTCGAATGGGTCGCAGCCTGACCGTCACCCCAAATCACCCCGTACTTACCGTAGATGGATTTGTGCTCGCGGGACAGCTTCAGAATGGCGTCCAGCTTGTCTGCTATCGCCCCGCTGACGAGGGGATGTCTTCGGTCGACCACTACAACAAGGACGAACCAGTGCTCGTCGAGAAGGTGTTCGACATGCTTGCGCTCCTTCGGGTTCCGAAGGCTGTGCCAGTTGCCCCCGAAGACCTCCACGGCGACGCGAAGTTCGGGGATGGCCACATCGATGTTGTAGACGTCGACGGCGAACTGCCGCACCACGGCGTAGCCTCGACATGCGAGCTCTGCGGCAGTGGGCTCCTCGAAGCGCCCAGACCCGATGACATTGCGCTGACGGGTCTGGGCGCGGAGCAACTGGCACTCACGGGTGTCCCGGCTTCCGCGACGGGCGGCCCAGGCGCGGCCAAGCACTCGCTTGACATAACCCCTATCCTGGCGATGACGTTGCCAGCTCAGGCACTGTCTCTCCGACTCGGTCCTGAACTGAACCTGCCGTTCCTGAAGTCCCCGCACGACGGTCCTGCGGGAAACCCCGAGCTTCCTGGCGATCTCGTGGGTGCTTATCCCCTTGACATACAGTTCGACGAAATTGTCGACATCATACACCTTTCGTTTACCGGCCATGTCTACGACCTCCGCACAACCACATCATACTATATTGCCTCGGGGATATTTATACATAACTGCCTTGGTGCGCTGATACGCACCAGCGGCCTTTCGAAGGAGGCCCTCGATGCCCTGGCGAAGGACAACTACGTCATCACCGACAGGTACGACGCCCTCGGCATGGCGCCCCCAGACCCGGCGACGATGTGCCACGGACAATGTGAAGGCACGGGGTTCGTATCCGTGCATCCGGACATGGAAGGGGACCTCGACCCGCGCCTGGTGCAGCTGTGGGACGACGCCGAGGCCGAGGACCATAGCATCGATGGCTGGCACTTCGTGGTCTGCCCCGAATGCAACGGCACGGGCAAACGCCCCGGCGCGGACGAGGAACGCGCAGGAATGACCCAGACAGTGACACAAACGACGGCTATGCCCAATGCAAAAACGTCGGAAATGACACAGATGGGGCGTCAGGATGGCTGAACGGTACCGCAGGCGGCCGGCGCAGCCCCCTGGCACCCTGAAAATAGGATACCAGGTGAACATTCCTACCCCCAAGACCATGATGCAGGCGGCCGCCAACACCCAGCATGCAATCCGGCAGAAGGTCGCCCGCAACGTCGCCAATGCCATCCTGTCCGAAAGCCAGCAGAACCTCGTGCGTGGCAAGCATGTGGACGAAGGCACGCTGCTCAAGTCGGGGTTCGTCATCATGGACGGGGACGACGCCATAGTTGGCTACAGCGCCCCGCATGGCCCGTACATCGAATACGGCACGAGGCCCCACATGCCCCCGGTGCAGCCCATCTTCGAGTGGTGCCTGCGGAATGTGGCCGTCATCGGGAAGACCGAGAAGGGCCGGAAGGTCTACGCTATCAAGCCCGAGCACGGCAGGCCCATCGGCCGGGCCGGGCACTCGAAGAAGCAGCAGAGCATCCTGTCGGTCACCGAGAAGCAGCTGAAGGCGATGGCGAAGCGGAACGCCATGAAGATACCCGGGGCCCGGGTCGCCGTGGCGATGGCCAAGGCACTGCGCTCAAAGCCCGGGGGCCGTAGACGCCAGGGTCGGCAGCGCGAGAACGACGAGGTGAAGAAGTGCTGGCGCATCGCCTGGGCCATCGCATTGAAGATTAAGGAACGGGGCGGGACGCCGTATCCGTTCTTCAGGCCGGCCTTGGGGAAGGTACGCGCCAATATCGAGGGCCTCGTGGCCGGATCGTACAACCAGGTGATGAAGGACCTGGGCACGAAGACCTTCAACCAGTTCCTGCAGATGGGCAAGAGCAGCATGAAGGGGGCGATTCATCGTGTATGAACTTCCGGAGCCGATAGTGCGGGAGGACGGCTGGGTCTACGTCCGGGACCCGCCCACGCAGCGCATCATCGAGGGCGTGTTGTCCTGCGAGATACGGGACCTCCAGGGCGACATCATCGAGCTGGACGCTGTCGCTGCCCGCATGCCGTGGATAAGTCTGCACGCCCCGCTGCTGTACAAGCACGGGCATGACCGGAGCCGGGGCGCGTGCCCGCTGGGTGAAATGGTCGCTTGGAAGTATGACCAGGTCGGCAAGCAGATCCTGGTGCGGGACTACATCAAGGAAGGCAGCCCCCTCGTCGACGACATCTATCACAACGAGATTCAGCCCATCGGGACCCGGGCCGGCTTCAGCATCGGGGGTGCCGTGCTTGACAAGACCTGCTGGGTCGAGAAGGGGCGCCTGGTCTGCAACTGCCACGACACGGACGTCGTGGAGCACAGCTGGACCCCGCGGCCTGCAAACCCCAGGTCGTACCTGAGATACGTCAGCGTGGCGGCCAGCCTATCCAAGCAGCGCCAGCTGCTGGCGATGGCGAAGGGGACCGATAAGGAACCCAACGCCCCCAGCGACGGCGGCGACAGCTTCTTCGAGGACATCAGGAAGCGGAAGAAGGACGTGAGCGACATGGAACCGAAGGACAAATGCGGGGGCAAGCTGGGCGACTGCATCGAGGACCTGAAGCGGAAGGGGCACACCCCCGAATCTGCGGCCCGCATCTGCCAGGACTCGGTCGGCAAGGACGATGAGCCCAAGAAGAAGAAGGACGAAGAGCAGAAGGATGGTCCAGACGCCGACCAGGGCGACGCCAACAGCGGCGCCGCCGCGGGACAGGCGGCCGGGAACCTTGCCAGCATGGCGATGCTGCTGATTTCCCAGGACGAAATGGACCAGAAGGAGGCGGACCTGAACACCCGCCTGAAGGGCACTTACGCCCATTACCCCATCCCTGTCAAGGCCGGCGAAGCGGTAGGACACTGCGGCGTTTGCGACGACCTGGCGACCTTCATGGTCGTCGGCAAGGGCGCAAGCGTTGCGTCGGCCCTGAAAGAGCTCCAGGTGCGCTTGGACTCCGCCCAAGGTGAGGCGTTGCGTATCGCCAAGGAATTGGAGGACAAGAAGACCATGAAGAAGGAAGGCGAAGGGGCCGCACCGCCCGCCCAGGGCGGCGCCCCGCCGGCGCCCGCACCGACCGAGGAGGCCAAGGGCCTTCAGGCAGTGCTGGCCAAGCTGGCGGAACTCGAGCAGCGCATCGCTGCATGCGAGGGCAGGGGACGCGAAGCCGGAATGGCGCCCGGTCCAGGAGTCGGCGCACCGGCGGGGGCCCCTGTGGGCAAGACCGCGCCCATAGGGACAGGGGAGAAGCCGAAGCCCGGCGGGTCCGAAGGCACCGAAACGCCCGAGGACATCGACCGGAAGACCATGACGACCACGAAGGAGCAGCAGCTCGCCAGCGCCATCAAGCTGGTCACCGATTCGGGCTACAACGTGGTCGGCGTGGAGAAGGGCAGGCCCGACGCCATGCCCAGGATCGAGCAGGGACACCCCGGCGGGATAATCCCGATGGAAAAGGACAACGAGAACGACGGGTTACCGCCCGCGTTCAAGCGGGCGATGGACAAGACCCGGAAGCTCGCACACCCCCAGGAGGGATCGGCCTGAACCCCAGAGCAAACTTTGGGTCCCGGAAGTACGACGAGCGCTTCATCCTGGGCGACGGGAAGCACAACCGGGAGTTCCAGATGGTCGGGATGACACCCGACGAGATCGCCGACTACGTCGTGCGCGGCCAGGAGCACTTGATGGAGTGCGCCAAGGCCGGGCTCGTGGAAGTCGACGGCAGCAGGATGGTGCTCGACAGCAACGCCTTCCCGATGGGGAGCGCCGTTGCCAACATCAAGCGCTTCCTGCGGCAGCCGAGGATGCTGTACGGGGAGCCGGGCGGGGCCACCATGATGGTGCCGCGCCACCCGTTGAGCAACCTGCAGGGCATGCAGAAGTCCCAGGTCACGACCGGGGACACGGGAGCGTTCAACGCCATCTTCGGGGCCATCGCCGTCCTGCAGATAGCCCAGCAGCAGAACTTCGTCGGGTCCGTCGGAGAGATGGGCTACGAGAAGAACGGCTACAGGGGCGTCAGCGCGGCGGGCATAGCGTCCCACGCGGGCGCAGCCGAGGGCGGCAGCATCGGCACATCGGTCGAGCCCACCTACCAGGAAATCAATGTCGGGCTGAAGGACCTACTGGTCCCGACCGAAATGTCGACACGCATGGAGATCGCCAGCACCAAGAACGACACCATCACCTTCGCGGGCAACGCGCAGGTCATCTTTTCCAACTGGATGAACGCGATGGATGTCGACTATCTGGAGGACTTCGACACACTGCCCACTGCCTCGGGCCACTACGACGCCGAGAGCCTGGACCGCATCACGGCCAGCTACGCAGGCGCCACCGCCGTCGGCTACACAGCCGGGGATGAGGACCTGTACGGCGTGGACCGCAGCTCCAACGCCTGGTTCGACAGCAACATGATCCAGAACTCGGCCTCCTTGCGTCAGCTGACGACCCCGTTGGTGGACGCACTGCTCAAGGGCCAGCGCAAGTTCTGGGGCCAGGACATGGGCAACAAGGTCTACTACACCGGCACGGACTGCTGGGACGTGTGGAGCGCCCTGGAAGGCTCCAAGCAGCGCTTCAGCCACGAGACGGTCATCAACGCCATCGGACAGGGCGTGCAGCCCGTAATAGGCCAGGCCGGCGGGTACAAGCTCGCCACCTACGGCCCGAGCCAGCACCCCGTCGTCCTCGATGACAACATCGTCGTGGACACCGGAGGCGTCAGCCGCATCTACCTCGTGGACAAGAACCACCTGGGAATCTGCATGGGTCTGCCACCGCAGGCCATCGAGGGCAGCAACATCGCCTACCTGGGGTACATCAAGCACCTCTTGGTGTACTACACCGTCCAGGAAATCTGGTGCGACCTTCCGGCGGCACAGGGACAGCTACGGGACCTCAGCGCGTAGTGCTGCGTCATTGGAGCTCTGATACCATGACGCAGAAATACCACGGCTGGAAGGTCAACGGCGAACTCGTGGACCTGAACCAGACCAGGACCGAGATGAAGACCAGGATGATCCGGACGCCCGACCCCGACGGGAAGGAAAGCGTCAAGAGCATCGAGGAGCCCATCCAGGTCCCGGTCTGGCCGAAGGGACAGGCCGAGCTCGTCGAACGGAACTTCCAGCAGCTGACAACCATACTTCCCGGCCTGATACAGGCCGTGGAGTCGGAACCCGTGGGCGACCTGGAGTACCATGTCGAGCCCGGCGGACAGGGCAGCGTGACCGTGCGGCCACGCAGCTGCCTGGAGAACCACTCGTACCAGTTCGGACCTGCGACCTGGGTGAAGCCGCGGTGCAAGGAATGCCTGGAAGAGTTCGAGGCCGGCGTGCATCGCAGCCCGGACTATTTCCAGCAGCGCGACCCGAACGCCAAGCCCAAGACCTCGCTGATGAACAAAATCCTGGGGATGGCCTCGGCGGCACCAGCCGCCGAGCCTGACGCGGCACCTGCCGCGGCGCTCCCAGCGCCCGACGCTTCGGCCAAGGGTCCGAAGAAGGCGGCCGGGCGTGAAAGGATGGTGCCGTAATGGCCAAGACGATAGCACGGGAAAGCGTGCCCTCGGCGAACAATCCCGAGGGCACCATCTACCACTACCCGGCGCAGTACGGCGAGGCCAAGGACAACACCAAGGGCATGAAGTTGGTGGCGTCCGACACGACCAACAAGCACGGGCTGCAGATATTCGCCGAGCTCATGGCCGCGGGTGCGGTCCTGTCGGCCGGCTGGGTCTGCAGGGCGCTCGGGGGCAGGCTGCTCATCAACAAGGCGCAAACCAACGATGTCAGCCTGTTCGGCACGGTAGGACACCTGCGGGTCAAGGCCGGCTTCATCAGCTCGGGCTTCGGGCTGTGGGGCTACTTCGAGGCCAGCGGTACCGAAACCGTCACGGGCTACGCGGGGGCCATACGGGCCAAGGTGGAGGGCGAGGCAACGCTCACGGCCACACACCTGAATGGCATCCACATCGACAGCGCCGTGGCGGCAGCGGCCACCATCACGAACTTCGCGGCCATCAAGGTGGCCACAGACATCGAAGGTGCGACCGGGAAGAAGTCGTGGGACTACGTCCTGGACGTCGACGCCAAAGTCGCCGTCGGGATAATGCGGCTGGCAGCCGTAGCCAACATCGTGGCCAGCTCCGGGGGTCTGACGAAGACCGAAGCGGGCTACATCGTCGTCTACGTGGGCACGAACAAGCGGTTCATACCGCTGTACTCGGCGTAGGCAAGCAGGGAGGGAACGGATATGCGGGAAATCAAGGTCGAAAAATGGAAGGTGAAAGTGGCGGATGCCAAAGGCAAGATGACCGAGGAACAGGAGAGCACCGCCCAGATGGTGACTGCGATCCTCGACATATCCGCAGCCGGCAGCAAGGTCGCGATGGGCATGGAACAGTTCCGTGCCTTCCGCAACATCGCCGACGCCCTGGACGAAGCGGCCAAGACCGGGACGCTCAAGTTGGAAGAGCCGGAGTACCTGTACATCTGCGAGAAGCTGAACGGGTGCATACCGGCGGCGTGGGCGTTGAACAAGGGCCTGTACGCGGCAGTGACGAAGTTCCTGGAGGCGCCCAAGAAGTAATGTAACCGGCCGAGAGGCCGGGTTCCCCTTTTTCTGTCGCCCCGTCGGGGTTCAAGTCCCTGAAGGACGGGGAGGAAGGGGATACGGATGGCAATCGTGACGGTAGTCAACAAGGCGGGCAGGGACAAGCTGGTCATCACGGACGTCGCCGGCGTGGCGACGACCGACGCGAACGAGAAGCAGTGCTTCAGCGGGGACAAGGTCGGCGCCGGCAATTGGGTAGACATGGGCCCCTGGGAGGGCGGCGAGGCGCTCGTGCAGGTCATCGAAACGGGCGGCGCAGCGGGCGCCACCGTGCGGGCATACAGCCCCGAGGACCCCACCAGCACCACAACCAAGAACGCCACGCCCACGCAGCTCGGGGACGACTACACGCTGGCGGCCAGCGGGAAGAAGTCCTTCATCCTCAACAAGGTGGGCACTGCGCTGCGCATGACCATCCAGCGGCCGGCGGGCACCAACACGACCGTCGCCTTCCGCATCACCGTGACCAAGCCCAACAGCGGCGCAATGGTCGGGTGAGCACATGGACATCCCCAGCATCGCGGTGATCGTGGCGCTGATGGCAGCGCTGCTGGTCCTGGGCACGAAGGCGGTCAAGGCATGGAACGACGGGAAGAAGCTGAAGGCCAGCATCGAAGTCTTCATCGCCACCTCGAAGAAGGTGGACGAGGCGGTCATGGCGGCCAAGGCGGACGGCAAGGTCACGCCCGAGGAAGAAGTCGAAATCAAGCTGCTGCTCGATGAAGCCTGGGAAGCGGCCCTGGTGGCCCTGAAGGACGGCCAGGTCGTTCTGACGGACCTCTTGGACATCAAGGACTTCCTCGAGGAGCTGGTGCAAGGGAAGGCGGCGCCGGCTTCGCCTGTGGTCCTGCCCGGGGCTCTGAACCTGGACACGGTCGCCACTGCCACCATCAACCTACCGGCCGGCACCACGATGATCATCACCCCCCCGCGGCATGAGGACTGCGCCCTGGCCGACATCGAGAACTGGCCCTGCCAGTGGACCGTTATCGACCCTGCCTTTGAAGAGCCGGTCTGCCCCATCAACTGCCCGCACTTCACAAAGGAGGGCGGCCAGTGACGGGTGATGACGACGGCCCGAAGATGCCACCAGACCTCGACATCGAGGCGCTCGGCAAGAAGGTCGTCGACATCAAGAACGAGAAGGACATCGAAAAGAAACTGGACCTGATCCTGGACATGGAACTGACCAGCATCCGCTGCAACTGCGAGGTCCGGGATTGGGCGAAGAAGAAGTTCGATAATAACGAGCGCTGGAAGCTGCGCATGGGATTGACGGTCGGGGGCATCACTGGCGCCATCATCGCCCTCGCCTCGGTCCTGTGGTGGCTAATCCAGATACATGTCGGAGGTTAGTTCCATGATACCAGTGCTGCTGCTGCTGATGCTGTGCTTCCAGGTGCAGGTTTACCGTTCTCCGACCCGGGACATTAGGACGAACCCCGTGGATGCCGGACTCCTGGGCTTTCCCATTCAGGTCTACAAGATCAAGCGGTTCGTCATCGTGGGCGCGTATCGTCTGGCCTGGAAAATCAAATCGTACAAGACACCGCCTCCGAATCTCAAGGGCCTGAATCTTCGCTGGAACCAGTTCTGTTTCCGCAAGGGGAAAACAATCTCGATTACGACTCCTTGGATTCTTTCGAGGAAGACGGCCTATGCGCTGGTGGCGATGGGGGTCGTGGCGGGTTTGGCGTTGGCGTTACAGGGCCATCCGTGGCTCTCGATGATGCCGTTCCCGGTCGTTTTCGGGACGGCGTGGATAGACGGGAACACCGCGGCAAGTGCAAAGTTCACCGATATGGACGGCGCGGCCACGCCCTATGTCAATGGCGATACCGTCAACCTCGCCACTCACAATCTTGAAATCGATGCGAATGCCACCACTGGAACGATAACGGTCACAGCGGGGACATTCACTCTCGATGTGTCCAAGACAATACTTCTCGGAGGGAACCTCCAAGTCGATGGCGCATCAGTAATAAGTGGAGTAATAGACCCTGTTACATATTCCGTAGTGTTCAATGGCACTGTGGCAATAAACCGGGGGGGCCTCATTGGTCTGTCCCACACTTGGACCCGAACAGGAACCGTCATGTCTGCGACCGAAGTTTGGGAACAGAATAATATCTATGAGCCGACGGTCATGTATGATGACAACCCGCAAATCCTGGCCGGGCCGAATGTCTTCAAGATGTGGTATTCGGGCGGGTGGGCGGGACCGGGTGGGACCGGATATGCCGAATCTGCTGACGGGATTAACTGGACTAAATATGGAAGCAATCCGGTCATAGCCGGGGAGAACAGAAACACGGTCATTAAGGTCGGCTCAACTTATCACATGTATCTCTCGGGCCATTATACCGGGCTGGCACATTATACATCAACGGATGGGTTGGCGTGGACTCTAATCGGAGAGGCGGTGCCGGTGGGTGGGGCCGGAACATGGGATAGTGGCGTCCTATGCAATTGCCATGTTTATATCGAAAGCGGTACATGGTACATGCTATATGAGGCCAATCCCACCTCCGGGGCGACTTGGAGAATCGGTCTGGCAACATCGTCCGATGGGACGACGTGGACGAAATACGCCGGAAACCCGGTTATAGGTGATGGGGTGCGCGCCCGTGGTGGCGCAGCGAGCGTTCAGAAAATCGGTAGTGTATATTATATGTGGTGCCACGGCGCGCCCGAATACGGGACGGGTTTGCCGTCGGATGGTTTCAGATATTCTTCGACGGATTTCCATACATGGATACCTGCGACAGCTTGGCCCATTATGCCCCGCCAGACCGCTGATGAGGGACAGGGATTGGCCGCGGGACAACTTGCGGACATGCATCTAATATCTCAGGGCGGGACGATATATAATTATTATATCGCATCAACGGATGGCGCAAGCGCGGCC
>Ga0315281_10001039_pt1 | contig 40450 bp, 37 predicted proteins | sample YL17G07_0_MG_FD_204540 | JGI IMG/M metagenome (GOLD analysis project Ga0315281, IMG submission 204540) | Sediment microbial communities from Yellowstone Lake, YNP, Wyoming, USA - YL17G07_0 | ecosystem: Environmental > Aquatic > Freshwater > Lake > Sediment | place: USA: Wyoming | collected...
CCCCTTGTGGGAGAGGGGTGCCCGGAGGGCGGGGTGAGGGCCGCCGCAGGCGGACACACGTCCACACCCAAATCGTTCACTCCGTGCGCGGCCCGACACCCCGTGCGAGCCGCGTCCGACTTCCGACTTCCGACTTCCAACATCCAACATCCGACTTCCGGCTTCCCCCGCGCAGCGGGCGCGCGATCCGGCGTATACTCTTCGCTGATGGGAAGCTCGACGCGGCCGGGCGCCGGTGACGGCGTCGCGACGTCCAAGTTCACGCTGCCGCGGCGGCGGCCCGATGTGGTCAGCCGCCCGCGCCTCAACGCATTCATCGATACCGGCATCGGCGGCAAGGGCACGCTCGTCGCCGCGCCGGCGGGCTACGGCAAGACGACGCTCGTCGTCGACTGGCACCAGACCTCCGACTTCGCCGCCATATGGCTCTCGCTCGACGCCTGGGACGCCGCGCTGCCGGCCTTCGCCCGCGCCCTCGCCGCCGCCGTCGCCACCCGCTTCGACATCGAGGTCCCGCTGGGTGATGAGCGCTTCTGGCAGCCGCGCACGGTGGCGACCGTGCTGATCAACGCCATCGCCGAGCAGGACGACTACGTCGTGCTCGTCCTCGACGACGTGCACACCGTCGAGTCGTCGCCGGAGGTGATGGAGACGCTGGGCTACGTGCTGGAGCGCGCGCCCGAGAACCTGCACGTCGTCATGACCTCGCGCACGCGGCCGCCGGTGCCGTCGCTGGCGCGGCTCATGGCGCGGCGCGAGATGACGACGATCGGCGTCGCGGACCTGGCCTTCACGCCGCGCGAGGTGCGCGAGCTGCTGGCCTCGCTGGGCCGCGCCGTCTCCGACGACGAGGCGGAGATGCTCTTCGAGCGCACCGAGGGCTGGGCGGCGGCGCTGATCCTCGGCGCGGGCAGCGTCGACCCGAAGCCGAAGCGCCTGTCCGTCGAAGGCGAGGCGGCGAGCGCCCGCCACGGCGGGATCGCCGGCCCGAACGTTGGCCTCTCGCTGGCCGACTACGCCCAGGGCGAAGCGCTGGCGTCGGTGCCGGCCGACCTGCGCGCGTTCCTGCGCTCGGTCTCGCTGCTGCCGGTCTGGACGCCCGGCCTCTGCAACGACATCACCGGCCGCCGCGACGGCGAGAAGATGCTGAAGGACGCCGCCACCCGCGTGCTCTTCCTCACCCAGCACAGCGAAGACCCGCCGATGTACCGCTGCCACCAGCTGATGCGGATGCTGCTGATGCAGCAGTACCGCACCGAGGACCCGGCGGGGTTCGCCGACGCCGGCCGCAGCACGGCCGACACGCTCACGCGCTTCGGCATGCTCAACGAGGCTGTCGAGCTGCTGTTCGACCTGGAGGAGTGGGGCCAGGCCGCCGAGGTGCTGGAAGAGATCGCGCCGCGTCTCATGCAGCAGGGACAGGCGCGCGGCCTCTCCGAGTGGATCGATCGCCTTCCGCAGGGGGCGCGGGGGGACCGGCCCAACCTGCAGGTGTGGCGCGCGCGCGCCGCCTACAAGCTCCAGAACGCGGACGAGGCGCTGCGCCTGATCGACGACGCGATCGGCACGCTGCGCGGCCGCGGCGACACCCGCGGCACGACGGAGGCGCTGTTCGTGCGGGGCGAAACGCAGCGCCTGAAGGGCTACTACACCGAAGCCCTGGCCACCTTTGCCGAAGCGCAGGCGCTGCTGGCGGCGAGCGAACTGGACGATGCGCGTCTCACCGGCGAGGCGCTCCGGCACATCGGTATCACGCACACGATCGTCGGCGACCTCGACGCGGCGGTGTCGGAGCTGGAGGAGGCGCGGCGCCTGCTCGAGCAGGTGGGTGACGTCGAAGGCATCGCCGGCGTGTGCCACTCCCTGGCGCAGTGCTACAGCCGGCGGGGCGAGCCGATGCAGGCGTTGGGAGCGCTGCAGCGGGCGCGCTCCGCGCTCGAGCGCGCCGGCAACACCTACGACCTCGGCGTGACGCTCAACAACACGGGCATGCTGTACTACGAACTCGGCGAGTACGAGCAGGCGCTCCAGGTGTATGACCGCGCGCTGCGTGTCGTCCGCACCAACGGTGACACCCGGAGCGAATGCTTCATCATGGTCGGGACAGCCGAGACGTATCGCGGCATGGGGCGGCTCGAAGAGAGTCTGGCGATGTACCAGGAAGCGCAGCCCCTGATCGAGGCCGTGCAGATTCCGGGCCTGGCGGCCGAATTCACCGAAGGGCTGGCGCTGACCAGGCTCGGCCTCGGGCAGGGGGAAGATGCCGCTCGCCTGCTCAAGAGCGTCGCGCCGTCAGCCGCGGATGGGCCGGCGCGCGCTGCCCAGCACGCGCTCGTGCAGGCGCAACTGGCGATCGAGCGGGGCGACCCGCAGGCGTCGCTCAAGCTGCTCGATCGTGCGCGCCCCCACCTCTCGGAGACGGGCAGCCGCAACGGCATGGCCGTCGCCTCTTTTCTGCGGGCACGCGCCCTGTTCGAAGCGCGCCAGCCTCGCAAGGCGATGGCGTCGCTCGAGGAAGCCGCGGCGATCTGCGATGAGCTGGGCTATCGCCGGTTCCTGCTCCCGCTGGCGCTCCGGTCGCGGCCCGTGCTCGACTACGCGAGGGCGCGTCACATCGCCCAGAGCCTGCTCGCCGATCTGATGGATCCGCCCGTCGCGGCGAGCCACCCCGATGAAGCCGGCCGCGCACCGGACGCCGCCCCCGACATGCTGCCGATGGTGCGCGCATTCGCGTTCGGCGCTGGCAGCGTGATGGTCGGAGAGCGCCAGGTGACGGACCTCGAGTGGCGCAGCGAGAAGAGCAAGGAGATGCTGTTCTTCCTGCTCGCGAAGAAGCTCGCCGTCCCGAAGGAGGCGATCTTCGCCGCGCTCTGGCCCGATCTGCCCGAATCCAAGTGCAACAGCAATTTCCACTCCAGCCTGTATCGCTTGCGCCGCGCGCTCTTCCACGAGTGCGTCGTGCGCGACGCCGATGGCGCGTACGCGTTGAATCCGAAGGGCGTCTTCCTGACCGACGTCGACGGATTCAACCGGGCGATGCTCGAAGCGGATGTGGCGAAGGATGACGAGACGCGGCGGGCGAAGCTCGAAGAGGCAATCGCGAGCCATAAGGGCGAGTTCCTTTCATCGACGTACAGCGAGTGGACCGACCCGGTTCGCCAGGAGCTGGAAGACCGCTACGTGGAGGCGCTCAACGAGCTGGCCGCCCTGCGGCTGCGGGACGGCGCGTTCCAGGACGCGCTCGCGCTCTTCCGGGCGCTCGAAGCGGTGGACACGTACAGCGAGGCCGCCGCCTACGGCGTCATGCGCTGCCACGTGGCGCTCAACGACGGAGCCTCGGCCGCGCGCCACTTCCGCCGCTTCCGGCAGCTGCTGAAGGACGAGCTGGACGAGGAGCCCTCGCCGCGGCTCGTCGACCTCTATCGGGACGCGTCCGGGCGCCAGTAACCCGTAGGGACTCAAGCGGTCCCACCTCAGGTGCTCACACTAGGCAAGATCTGGCCCTCAAGTTAGGGTAAACCCGGCCGATACCTCTCTTAGCAGGCAGTTGCGTTAAGAGGAGGTATCCCATGTCCCGCTTTATCCCGGTCGCTCTTGTGGTTATCAGCGTGCTCGCCACGGCGATGGTCGCCGTCGCGCCCTGGCAGTGGTCGTAGGCAGCGCGATTCGCGCGAATCAAGGAGGCCCTGCTCGCCGAGCAGGGCCTCCTTCTACGTTCAGATCTGGGGCCGGGTTAGCTGGCCTTGGCCACCACGGCCTTCGGCGTCGGCGGCTTCGCCACAGCGAGCCCCTTCGACCGCCGCTGCTTTTCGAGGTCAACTTCCGGGAATTCGGTGTGCAGACCGGCGCAGTACACGCGGGCGCTGGTGATCTTCTCGCCCTTCACAGTCATCAGGAAGACCTGGCGCAGCACCCGGATCTGGTCATCGGGCTGGATCTTCCAGGCGATCTCGTACTCGAGCATCGCTGCGCCGCGCGCTCCGGAGGTCTCGTTGGTGAAGGTGATGGTCGAGCCGTTGCCCGGACTGAACCACACTTCGAGGATTTTCGCGATGGTCGCCGCATCCTCGGCGACCCAGTGACCGGCGGGCGTCCACGCCTCAAAATCGACCGGAGATGAGAAGAGCTTGGAGGCGGGCCCGAACTTGCGCGCTTTGATCGCTGCCAATAGCTGGCCCGGTACCGTATTCGGCATCGAGGTATCCCCCTGGGCTGCTCCCGGATCACCCCGGGGTCTGCACCGTTCTTGGGGCGCATTGTAACCAACCCGACGGCTTAGCGCGATCGGGTGACATAACCATGTCTAGTAGTGACAAGTGCGGCCCGCAGGAGGGCTACTTCTTCTTGTCCTGCTTCGGCTTCTTGGTCTCGCGGTTACCCTTGTCCTTCTTGCCCACGGAGCGGCTCCTTCCAGGCTAACCTTAGCGCGCTAAGACAAATACTGCAGCTTCTTGAACAGCCGGCTCCTCGCCTGCGCCTGCGCATCGAACGCGCCGCCTGCCGCGGCCTCGCCGCCGTCCGACAGGCTGGCGAAGCCCCGGTTCAGCGCCTCTACCTGCGCCGGCGTGAGCTTGAGTGTGCGCCCGTCGAAATCCCGCTCCCGCAATACGGGCAGCGCGTCGATGTTGGTCCGATAGTGGGCGTAGAGCGCCCAATACGCACGTTTGTGCTGCTCGCCGAGGTGGATCGCCACCCGCCCCGGTGGAAAGCGCAGCGGCCGGCCCGTAATCGGTTCGATGTTCATCGCCCAGAGCTTAGTCAATCGGCCTGCTGCTGGCAACGGCCGCGCCACCGGCCGGCTCAGCCGGACCGGCCCGGCACTGCGGCAGGCCCGCCCCGAGGCCGACAATTCTTCTGATGGAAGAGACCTGGATTCTTGTCGATCCGAACACCGGGCTCCATGTCGGCTGGTACTTCTGGCTGCGCGTGCTCGACGAGGTGAATCGCTCGGCGCGGTACGGCGCACCGTTCGCCCTGCTGCTCCTGGACGCTGTGGCTTCTCCGAGCGCATCGCAGCGCAAGCTGAACGAGGCGGCGAGCGGCGTGCCGGCGGCGATCCGCAGCACGGACCTCGGCGGCGTCATCGCCCCCGGACGCGTCGGCGTCCTGCTCACCCACCAGGATGTCGAGGCGGCGGACGTAGCGAAGAAGCGGATCTTGGAGCGTCTCGCAGGCAGCACGCCGAAGGGTGTGCGCTGGGCGCCGCGGCTGCTCTGTTATCCCGAGGACGGCGCCGAGATCTCGAATCTGCTCACAGATGGCGGAAGCGAGCGGGGCGGCACCGGCGACCCCCTGCAGGACGAACGGCTGGCGTAAGGGGTTGCCTGTCGCCGCGGCGACCACTCGGTGCGCGGCCGATGATGAGCAGGGGTTGGTTGGTGGCAGAGGACTGGAAAGCACGCATCCTGCATGCCCGGCAGTCGTACGAGCTTCGGCGCGGCGCGATCGGCGTCCGTACGCCCATGGCGCAGGCATTTCGCCGCATGGTCCAGACCGTGATCGAGCCGGCGTTTCGTGAAGTCGCCGAGTTCGCCACCGCCCAGGGCGTCGTCTGCGGCATCGAGTGCGAACTGGGCGGCGTGCAGCCGCGGGCCATGTTCTGCATCCGCCCCTCCGGCCGCTCGATTCGATACGAGCTGGACGCGGACGGCCTGGCTGTCCGCGAGGTCGAGGGGGTCTATCACCGGCCGATGGGCCAGCGCAGGGTCTGGGTGAGCGAAGATGACTTGAAGCGCCAACTGACCCAGGGGTACGCCAAGGCGGCCGCGGCAGCGATCGTGCAGGACCACTTCCGCACCGCGGCGCGCGCCGCCGACGGCGCGTGACGGCGACTGCTCAGGCCGCTCGGGCGGCGCCCCGGCCGGCGCCACTGCCCCGCTCGGCCGCGTCGATGGCCTGCTCCAGCAGCGACCGCTTGATCGTGAACGCCGCACCCTCGTAGGCCGCCCGATTCGAGAGGTAGCGCGTCGCCAGTCCCGCCGCCCGGCGCGTGCCGCAGCCGGACTGCTCCAGCAGTGCGCAGGCCGCCGTGATCGCGTTCTCGCTGAATACCGCCGGGTCGAGGCGCGCCGCGACGTAGCGCTGCAGCGGCTCGCCGGTCAGTGCTGAGACATCGACGCGATAGGTCACGGCTGCGGCGACCGCCTCGGGCACGGCAGGATCCTCCCCGAACAGCACGGTCGCCGCGCTCCATGGCACTTCCAGGCGCTCCCCGCTTCGCAGCAGGACGATGCCCGTGGCGTAGCGGCCCGGGATCAGCCACAACCGCGCCAGGCTGGCAAGCGCCGCCAGGTCGGTGCTGCTGTCGAGCACGGCCAGCAGGCCGCCGCTCGCGGCGAACGGCTTGGGCGCCACGTAGAACCGCGCGTCGTCGTCGTACGCGGGGAGCACGTCCGGCGCGAGTACGCCGCCGGCCAGGCTCACCACCGGGCGCCGCGACGTGAACCACTGCTCCGCCTCGCTGCGCACCCGCAGCACGTCCAGATCGCCGTCCAGGGGGATTCGCTCGTCTTCTGCGCGGTGGTAACGGCCGTCAAACACGCGCAGGATCGAGCCCGCCGCGAATATGGCGTACGGCAGCGTCACTTCGCCCATCAGGGATCGCCCGAGTGCTGCGGCGATCTCCCCCTGCTCATCCGTATCCGCGCCGGTCACCCACACGGTCGCCCCACCGCCGATCGCCTGGCCCAGTTCGTCGGCGATGCCGTGCTCGATGCAGAGGGCGTCGAGGGCGGCGCGCAGCGCTTCACGGGAGCAGACGCCGCTGAGCCCGCGTTCGGCACGGCGAGCGGCGTCACTGAGCGAGACGGGCAGGGGGCCGGAGTACCAGGTGCGTTGCCGGGCGGCCGCAACGCGCGCCAGGCCGGTCTCGGTGAGCCGGAGCCGTCCCCGCTCGAAGTTGGACTGCGCGCCATCGAGCTGCACGAGCCCGGCCGCCTTCAGCGCCTCCATCACCTCGAGGACGATGCTGCTGTGGACGCGCCACTGCGTCGCGATCTCGGACGGCGTCATGGCGCCCTGGTAGGAGAGCGTGCGGATGCCGTGGTCGCGGACGAAGGTCGGCGGCAAGCGCAGTTCCGCGAGGGAGGTGGGCGGCGTCCACTCCGGGCCGCTGGCGGGGTCTGTCATCGCCTGTGTTCTCCTGCCGGCTCCTCTTGAGTATCGGCACCGGCCGCACGGCGTCGAACGGGCGCGCCGGTTTCTCAGGCTGTGGCGCGGGCGGCGTCGGGGCAACGCCTAATGCCTTCCGCCCGCGCCCGTCCGATACTCGTGCATATGGACCGCAGCGACCGCAGGCCCACACGCATCGCGCGCCCACGCATTGCCCTGATCGGCTCGTGCCGCGACCCGTTCGGAATGCCCGGCGACGGCCTGGTGACGGCGCTTGCCCGCGAATGCGACCTCGTCCACATCGACGCCGTCTCACCGTGCCGCCAGGCGCTGCGGGTGTACCGGCAGGCCGCCCAGGCGGTCCGCTTCGGCACCGAGCTGGTCCACGTGCTCGACCCGCGCTTCGCCCCCGTGGCGGCCATGCTGGGCGATCGCCTCGGCGTGCCGGTCAGCGTCACGCTGTCGGCGCGCGACATGCGCTCCCGCTCGCCGCTGGCGCAGCTGGGCCGCCGGGCGATCCGCCGCCTCGACCAGGCGTTCACGTCGGAGATGCTGGCGGTCCACGCCATCCGCGACACCATGCCCGGCCTGGAGGTGTCGCTTGTGCGCCCCGCCGCGCGCGAGCTGCCGCCGCCGCTCGAGCGGCACACGGGCGCGGTTGCGCGGGCGCTGCGGGGTGTCGTCCCCGGCCGGCCCGTGCTGGGCCTGCTCTGGCCCGACAACCGCAACGACCTGCGCTGGTTCCGCGACATCGTGCTTCCGCAACTCGATGCCAACCCCCTTTGCCTGCTGATCGGCGCGCCCAGCCAGCGGGAAGCCCGTCTCGCCGTCCGCGTCGCCGGGCTGAAGAGCGAGTTCCGTGTGCTGTCCGGCCGGCTCGACGCGCCCATGCTCGCTGCGGTCGCGCGCTGCGTCGACGCCTTCGTCTCGCCGGCGAGCCTGCGCCGTGGCCCCGGCGACGCCGTGACGGGCATGACGCTGGCGCTCGCGGTGGGCGGCGTCCCCGTCGTATCCGACGGCCGCGCCGAGGCCGCCGTGCTGGCGCACGAGCGCAACGCGTTTCTCGTGGACCGGGGCGACGAGCGGGAGTTCGCTTCGACGCTCAACCGGCTGCTGGCGCTGCCGGCGATCCAGCGCCACTTCCTCGGCGAGGAGTTCGCGCGGTTCACGCTCTCCGAGTGGCCGTGGTCCGCTGCTGCGGTGGTGTACGCGGAGCGCTTCGCATCGCTCGTCGGGCGGCCGCAGATCCCCGCCGATCTCCGCGCCGCCTGATCGCGGCGCCGTTTACATCTCCGTGTTTCCGGCGTTGTCACGCATGTAACCCTCTATCGATAGGGCCAGCGAAGGCGCATACTCACGCCAGATGACTCGACCGCCGCTCGCCACGCACGCATCGCGCCGCCGAAGGGGCAGCCGCTGGCTGCGCGCGGCCGCGCTCGTCGCGTGCGCGGTGCTCGTCTCACGGGTGTCGGCGCCGCCGCCTCGTGCCGCTGCGCAGACGGCCGATGACGCATTCCTCGACCGGGTCGTCGCGTCGCTGAGCGTGGATGAGCGGGTCGGCCAGCTCGTGATGGTCAACTTCGTCGGAGACGATGTCTCGGCGCAGTCCGACATCGGCGCGCTCGTCCGAGACTTCAAGGTCGGCGCCGTCCTGGTGACCGCGAGCAACGGGAACATCGTCAACCGCGACGACACGGCGGCGCAGCTCGCCGGCCTGGCGAACGGGCTGCAGCAGCGCTCGTTCGAGGCGACCAGGCGCAACGACGCCGCGGGGGAGTACTTCCTGCCTCTGCTGATCGCCACGGACAACGAGGGCGACCTCTTCCCGTTCACGAACGTCACGCACAACTTCACGTCGGTGCCGAACAACATGACCATCGGCGCCACGTGGAGCAAGAAGCACGCCGAGGCGACCGGCGGCATTATCGGCAGGGAGCTGTCGGCGGCGGGCATCAACATGCTGCTGGGGCCCGTCGTGGATGTGCTCGACAACCCGCGCTCGGGCGGCAACGGCGACATCGGCATCCGCGCGTTCGGCGGCAGCGCGGCGTGGGTCGGCGAGCTGGGCCGCGCCTACGTCCGCGGCGTCCACAGCGGCAGCGGCGGCCGGATGATCACTGCCGCGAAGCACTTCCCGGGCCATGGGGGTAGCGACCGCTCGACCGATAACGAGGTCCCGACTGTGAACAAGTCGCTCGACCAGCTGCGGCGCTCGGAGCTGGCACCGTTCGCCGAAGTCGACCGCGAGGACGCGGCGGACCCGCTGGGCGTGACCGACGCGATGATGGTCTCGCACATCCGCTATCGCAACTTTGTGCAGAACGCGGCGGAGCCCTTCACCGGGCCGATCTCGCTCGATGCCGCTGCCTTCCGCGGCTTCCTGGATCTCCCCGAGTTCTCGGCGTGGCGGGCGGGCCACCTGGTGGTGAGCGACTCGCTGGGCGTGCCGGCGGTGAAGAAGTGGTACAGCCAGCAGACCGGATCGCCCGTGTTCCCCAACCGCACCGTCGTGAAGGACGCGCTGCTCGCGGGCAGCGACCTGCTGCCGCTGGTCGAGTTCTACCGCGACCCCGACCACCGCGGCTGGAAGGACAACCAGCTGCCGGCCATCGAAGACAGCATCACGTACATGCGCGCGCAGTATGCGTCGGACCCCGGCTTCCGCCGCCGCGCCGACGACGCGGTGCGCCACGTCATCGCGGCCAAGCTCAAGCTCTATCCGAAGCTGCAACTCGCCCAGGTGCTTGTCGACTCGGCGACCGCGGCCGCCGCCGCGGGGCAGGGGCAGGACGAGATGCGCGCCCTGTCCGAAGACGCGCTCACCCTGCTGCAGCCGCCGACGGTTGGCGAGTTGCGCAGCCGCCTGCCGCGCGGGCCGCAGTCGCCGGACAAGGTGCTGATCGTCGAGTGCTGGGAGGACTGCTATCCGTATCGGGTGATGGCGAAGCTGGCGCTGCAGGAGCGGCTGCTCGCGCTGTACGGGCCGGGCGGCAAGGCGCGCCTGAAGCCGGACGACGTCAGCACCGTCAGCTTCGCCCAACTCGATGACTGGCTCGCCAAGCCGACCGATCCGGCGAATGCCCCCGTCGCCAAGGCCGTCGCCGACGCGTCGTGGATGCTGCTGGCGCTCACCGAGTACAACCCCGTGGGGCGGCCGGTGTCCGGCGCTGCCAGGCGCTTCCTCGATGCGCCGCCGGTGGACCTGCGCAACAAGAACCTCATCGCCATCGCCTACAACGTGCCGTACCATCTCGACTCGACGGAGATCAGCAAGCTCTCTGCGTACTTCGCCGTCTACAGCAAGACCGGCGCGGCGATCGACACGAGCTTCCGCGCCCTCTTCGGCGACGTCACGCCGAAGGGCCATGCGCCGGTCAGCGTCAGCGGCGTCTTCTACGACGTGGCCGATGCCGTCCAGGCCGATCCGGCGCAGACGGTCCGCGTGAGCGTCTTCGGCCAGGAGCCCGACGCCGTGCGCGACGCGCGCAGCGTCGCGCTGGTGGTTGGCCCGGTGCTGGACCGCAACGGCAACCCCGTGCCCGACGGCTCCGCCGTGTCGTTCGCGCTGTCGAAGGACGACGGCGGCACCTCCACAGCGAGCGCGGTTACGGTCGATGGCATGGCCGGCGCTCAGCTGCCGGCGAGCGGGCACGGGCACTACACCGCCACTGCCAGCATCGGCGCGCTCACGTCGCAGCCGCTGGCGCTGAGCATCACCGGCGCCGTCGTCGAAGAGGCGACGCCGGTGCAGCCCGAAGCGGAGAAGCCGGTGACCGCAGCGGGCGGCTCCGGGTTCCCGATCGTGCTGGCGCTGGCCGTCGGCGTGCCCGGTGCGCTCGCGCTCGCCGCTGCCGGTGTTGGCGCCGTCGCCGTAACTCGCCGCCGCCGTGCGTCAGGAGCGGTTGCGGGCACCGCGCTCCTCGGGCCCGCCGCGTTGACGGAGGCCATCGCCGAGCCCGTGGCGCCCGCGGTCCTGGCCGAACCGCTCGCACTCCGCGTCGACCTGGAGACCAGGCGCGTGTACGTCCGGGGCAACGAGGCGAAGCCGGCCCTCTCGAACGAGCAGTTCCGCCTGCTCGCCTACCTGTACGAGCGCGCGGGCAAGGTCGTCGGCCGCGAGGAGCTGGTGGTGCACGTCTGGCCCGACGCCCACGCCGAGGGCGTCTCGGAGGAGGCGCTGGACGCACTGGTGCGGCGCGTCCGCGAGCGGATCGTGCAGGCCGGGGGCGAGCGCGGCTTCCTGATCACGCTCCGCGGCCAGGGCTTCCGCCTCGACGTGTAGCGCCCGCAGGCTGGCGATGCGCGCCGCCCGCGTGTCATCCCCGGCTTGGAGATCGCGGCCGAAACCGGGGACGATGCATTGGCCGCTGGCTCGCCCCGCATGGTGCGGCCGCCCGGAGCGGACGAAAAGTGACAAAACGAAATCACGACTGCGCAAACAAGTCGATCAGCTGGAACTGGCCGCCGTTCTCCGAATAAGACTGCGAAGTAGCGGCTCGCCCCTATTCAAATTCGGGCCGCAGCGTGGCATACTGGCGTCACAGCGCAGCGCGCCCCCCGTGGCCGAGGACGGCGCCCCGCCAGGCGTCACGTGAGTGGAGGCGAATCCATGGTTACGCAGACCGCTCCCGATCCAGCCAGCATCGCTGAGATCGTCCAGAAGGAAGTCGAGCGCACCATCACGCGCTCGGTCCGCGGCATCGAGGTGCTGCTCAACCGCGACGAGCCAGACGTGGGCATGACGCCGAAAGACGTCATCTACTCGCGCGGCACGATGCGGCTCTATCACTATCAGCCGATGTCGGACGAGGTGTACCGGATCCCCATCGTGCTGGTGATGTCGCTGATCAGCAAGCCGTACATCCTGGACCTGACGCCCGGCGTCAGCTTCGTCGAGTTCCTGCTCAAGCAGGGCTTCGACGTCTTCATGATCGACTGGGGCGTGCCGCGCCCCGAGGACACCGTCCTGAAGCTCGAGGACTACTCGCTCGATCTCATCCCGGCGTGCGTCAAGGAGGTCCAGCATGCGACGGGCGAGAAGGACATCTCGTTCATCGGCTACTGCATGGGGGGGCTGCTGACGCTGATCTACGGCGGCCTCGTCGCCGACGCGCCGATGGCGAACCTGGCCTGCATCGCGACGCCGGTGAACTACGACGGCATGGGGCTCTTCCGGCAGTGGTCGGACAAGCGCTGGTTCGACGTCGACCGGATCGTCGATACGCTGGGCAACATCCCGCCGGAACTGATGTATCGCTCGTTCGAGCTGCTGCGCCCTGCGGACCGCCTCGTCTCATACGTGCGCCTCTGGGACAACCTCTGGAACGACGCCTACGTGAAGCACTACCGCCTGTTCAACAAGTGGACGAGCGACCAGATCCCGTTTCCGGGAGAGTGCTACCGCCAGACGACCAAAGACCTGATGTGGGACAACAAGTTAATCAAGGGCGAGCTGGAAGTCGGGGGCAAGATCGTGAATCTCAAGCAGATCACCTGCCCCGTGATCAACGCTATGGCGCAGCACGACCACATCGCGCCGTACGAGGCCACGCACGAGCTGACGCAGCTGCTGGGGAGCGAGGACAGGGAGGATGTCGTGCTGAAGGGCGGACACGTGAGCCTGGTGGCGGGGCCGAACGCCGTCATGCGGCTCTGGCCGAAGATGAACGAGTGGCTCTCAGTGCGCTCCGTATGAAGACGGAGGCGCTGAAGCTGCCGCGCAACGCCGCCCTGTCCGATGGCACCGAGATCAAGCTCCGACTGCTGGGCCGCACCGACTTCGAGGCGTTCTTCGCCTTCACGTCGTCGCTGCCGCGCCACGACTTGCTCTTCCTGCGCACCGACATCACGGACGCCGCCGTGCTGGCGGGCTGGTTCGACAACATCGACCTGGGCCGCATCGTCACCGTCGTCGCAGAGCGCGACGGCAAGATCGTCGGGTACGGCAGCCTGCACCTCAGCGCGGCGCCGTGGTCGCAGCACGTCGGCGAGCTGCGCGTGCTGATCGACGGCTCGATGCGCGGCAAGGGGCTGGGCCGCGCGCTTACGGGGGCGGTCTTCGCGCAGGCGCTCGACCGGGGCATCGAGAAGATGGTGGCGCAGATGACGATCGACCAGAAGGGCGCGATCGCCACGTTCGAGGAACTGGGGTTCAAGCCGGAGGCGCTGCTGGTGGACCACGTGAAGGACCGCGAGGGCCGGAAGCACGACCTCCTGGTCTACTCCCACGACGTGCACGGCTTCCATGCGCAGATGGACGCCTATGGCGTGAGCGAGGCCGCCGCGGCCGGTGACTGACGCCGGCACGCGATCACGGACGCCGGCCGGGCGGGACGTGCAGCTTGGCGGATGCCCCACTGCCGTTCGGCAGGGCAAGCCGAATGGTGGCATCATGCGCGGCGCTCGTTTCTTGCTCCTCGTCGTCCTGCCGCTCAGCGCCTGCGGCGGGCACTCGAACGCGGCCCCCACTCCATCTACGCCCACATCGGGCGCATCGGCTCCCACCCGGTGGGGCCGCCGTTCGCGCGATTCTATTCGGTCGATCCGGAGTTCGACTTCGAGGTCGGGCTGCCGGTCCCCGAGCCGATCGCGCGGCTCGGCCGTATCGTGCCGTCCGAACTGCCCGGCGGCGAGGTGGCCGTAGCGGAGCATCGCGGCGCCGACACCAGCGCGGCTTACGGTGAACTGCGTGCCTGGATTGAGGCGAACGGCCGCGAGGCAGCGGGCATGCCGTGGGAGGTCTCCTACTCGGACCCCCAGGAAGTGCCAGACCCCGCCGACTGGCGGATCGAGGTCGTCTGGCCGATCCGGTAACACGGCGCTTCCGATTCAGATCTCGTCCAAACTCCGGCAGCGTGGCGGCCCTCACCCCGGCCTTCTCTCCACGGCGAGTCTTCGACGGCCACCGCTCTCCCACAAGGGGAGAGGGGCGCGCACGGAGGGCAGTTCGCGATCGCGGCAGATGGCGCCAAGTGTGGGATTGCGACGGTCCAGAGTAATCGCCTTCGCGGCGTTCCACCGCACTACGCGTCGTCGCGTTGCGACTGTTCCGCGGCGCGGTTGAGATCTTCGAGCGCGGTCTCGAGGCGGGCGAGCTGGGTATCGTCGAGCCGCTTGAGGATGTTGATCATGTACGCGCCGGCGATGCGCCGCAGCGCGCCCACAGTCGCGGCACCGGGCTCCGTGAGGTAGTTGCGCACGATGCGGCGGTCGTCCGGATCCTCTTCGCGGCGCACGAGCCCCTGGCGCACGAGGCGGTCGACGTGGCCGGTGATCGTCGACGGATTGACGCCCAGCTGCTCGGCGAGCGCTCCGACGGGCAGCCCGTCGTCGTCACGCAGCGCCCAGAGCAGGCGCATCTGGGGGATGGTCAGTCCGTCTTCGGACCAGCCCTGGATGCGCAGCGTATCGATGATGCCGACGGCGTCGCCGTAGAGGCGCGCGACGTGGCGCAGGCGGTCGCTCCATGCTCCATCCGCGGGTTCCGCCGTGTGCTGCTTCGTGACTCCGTGCCGGACCATTCGTTCCTTGCCCGATCTGAAATATTTGCCCTTTACAAAAGCAATCGGCGGAAGTATAGTCCATGCGCCTGCGACCTTTCAACAGGTCAGGTACATTCTCCAGCAGCAGGAGGACGTCCATGAGCAAATTCGCAGATCAAGTCCGTGAGAATCCGTCCGTGCGCGAGCCCGCGTACCGGCCGGCGATGTACCTCTCCGACGCAGAGAAGGCGGAGCTGGACGCGAAGATCGGCGATGCGAACCTGTTCCAGGATCTGGTCACGATGCGCGAGATGGTGCGCGAGCAACCGGACAATCTTGAGCTGCGCAAGGCGATGGTGAGCGGGATTGCCAGCGCCGAATTCGCCGGCATCGACGCGTTTAGCCGCAAAGTCGTGGAATGGCAGTCGTGGCCCGTGCCGCAGACGCTGATCATGGCGATGGCGCGGCAGACCTGGGACGAGGTGCGGCACGCCGCGCTGGCGATCGGGCTGCTGGAATCCTACGGCGGGCAGATTGGCGACTATCCGGACACGCTGGCAGGCGGCGCGCCGCCGCCCGGTGTCTCGCCGCAGGGGCCGCTGGCGCAGGGCTACGGCGCCGCGGGCGAACAGATGATGCGCGACCCGGTGGTGAGCCTGTCGATGACGAACGTGTCGCTGGAAGGCGGCGCGCTGACGCTGTTCCAGGAGACGTCGGCCGTCGGCGAGAAGATCGGCGACAGCCTGATGGCGCACTGCTACGACTACAACTGGTCCGATGAGGTGACGCACACCGCGATCGGCGACTACTTCGTCAAGCTGCTGACGGAAGACGACCCCGCGGGGGAGGCGAAGGCGCTGCGCGTGCACGCCATGGCGGAGCTGTTCCGCGCGCGGCTGAGCGGGCAGCAGAGCGACGAACTGAAGGAATTCTTCGCCGAAGAGATGTCGCGCGCGACCGCGGCGCTGGGATAGATTCATGGCCGTCGTCGCGATTGACCTTGCGGGGTGCATCAACTGCGGCTGGTGCCGCCGCGTCTGCCCGACCGAGACGATCAAGTACTTCGCCACGGGGCACCGCACGCACGTCGTCGACCCCGACGGGTGCATCGACTGCGGCATCTGCATGCCCATCTGTCCTGTTGACGTGATCCGCGCCGTGCCGGACTACGTCGTGGCGCCCGAAAAGCTTGCGGCGGCGAAAGCGAAGGCCAAGACCTTCGCGGCAAAGCAGCGGCAGATGAAGCTCGAACGCGACGCCGTCGTGCAGCGCACGCTGGCCAAGCTGGCGGCGAGGAGCGCGGCGCATGCCTGAACTGGCGGTCGACCTCAACACCGTGGGCGGTGCGTTCAGCGTCGACGAGAACGCGCGGCGGCTGATCCACTACAAGTTCGCCGAGCACGTCTGCATGACGACGGCGAGCGGCTGGGCGGCATCCACACCGCTGATCAAGGTGAAGTTCACGCTCGGCCAGCACTGCTTCGAGGACTCGATCCACGGGCTCTGGCTCGGGCAGCGTCTGCCGGAGCTGCGTGTCACCGAGGAGATGGAGCTATCGCTGCCGCCGACGTTCCGCTGGTCGAACAAGGCGGAGCCGCCGAACGAGCAGTTCCTCAAGTTCGTCGAGACGATGCAGCTGCAGCAGGACCAGCTGCTTCGGCTGGTGGGGCTGTATCGCGTGCTGAAGACGCACCTGTGCGTGTACTACCGCCACCACGCGAAGGTGACCGACCAGATCTGCGACGCGCCGACCGTGCGCATCCTGGAGCACATCTTGCTCGAGGAAGAACGGCACGTGCAGTGGGGCCAGGCGATCTACGAGGAGCTGGCCGACACGCCGGAGAAGCGCCGCGCGGCGCTCGAGTGGCAGATGGAGCTTGAGGATCTGCTCGTGCGCTCCGGCGGTGTCACCGGCGGCCGATAGGGACGACGGTCCACAGAGGACACGGGGAGGGAACGGGTCCACAGAGGGCACAGAGAACACAGAATACGAGGTAGAGGGCGAGTCCGGTCCCCTGCATGGTTGAGGTGACTCGAGTGGCGCATCTTGCGACGGCACACATGAGGCGCAGCAGACACTGATGACGACGAGGGAAGCCGGGCTAACCTTGAGCGCGGATCGCCGTGATCCTCAGACGTTCGCGATCATCGGATCGGCGATCGAGGTACATCGCGAGCTGGGATCTGGCTTTCTCGAACCGGTGTATCAGGAAGCATTGGCGATCGAACTTCGACGGCGGAACGTGCCATTCGAGCGGGAAGTGTCACTCGCAATTACTTACAAGGACGAGCCGCTTCGCTGCGTCTATCGCGCCGACTTCGTGTGCTACGGCGAAGTCATCCTCGAACTCAAGGCGCTGGCCGCCATCACGACGAGTGATCAGGCACAGCTCCTGAACTACCTCAAGGCTACCGGGCTTCGGCGCGGCCTGATCATCAACTTTGGCGGACAGCGGATCGAGTCAAAGCGAATGGTGCTGTGAACCCTATTCTGTGCCCTCTGTGTTCTCTGTGGATAGTTAAAGCGAGGAAGTCATGAAATTCGGCATCTTCTATGAGCGCCCAGCTGCCCAAGTGTTGGTGCTGTGAACCCTATTCTGTGCCCTCTGTGTTCTCTGTGGATACGTAAAGCGAGGAAGTCATGAAATTCGTTTGCGGACCGCGGATCGAGTCGAAGCGAATCGTGCTGTGAACCCTATTCTGTGCCCTCTGTGTTCTCTGTGGATACGTAAAGCGAGGAAGTCATGAAATTCGGCATTTTCTATGAGCACCAGCTTCCGAAGCCGTGGGGCGAGGGGAAGGAGCTGAAGCTCTTCCAGGACGCGCTTGACCAGGTCGAGCTGGCAGACCGGCTGGGCATCGACCACGCGTGGGAGGTGGAGCACCACTTCCTCGAGGAGTACTCGCACTCGTCCGCGCCGGAGGTGTTCCTGGCGGCGGCGTCGCAGCGGACGAAGAACATCCGGCTGGGCCACGGCATCACGCTGATGCCGCCGGCGTACAACCACCCGGCGCGCGTCGCCGAGCGCATCGCGACGCTGGACCTCGTCTCGAACGGGCGCGTCGACTTCGGCACGGGCGAGTCCGCGAGCCGCTCTGAGCTGGAGGGCTTCGGCATCAATCCGGCGGAGCGCCGGGCGATGTGGCGCGAGACGGTGGAGCAGGTCGCCAACATGATGGCGATGAACCCCTACCCGGGATTCGAGGGCAAGTACTTCTCGATGCCGGTCCGCAACATCGTGCCGAAGCCGGTGCAGAAGCCGCACCCGCCCATGTGGGTGGCGTGCTCGAACCGCGAGACGATCCACCTGGCGGCGCAGCTGGGGCTCGGGGCGTTGACGTTCGCGTTCGTCGACCCGGCCGAGGCGCGGCACTGGGTCACCGATTACTACGAGACGTTCAAGCGCGAGTGCGTGCCGATCGGTCACGCCGTCAATCCGAACATCGCGATGGTGTCGAGCTTCTCGTGCCATCCGGACCAGGCCGAGGCGCTGCGGCGCGGCACGGACGGGTTCCGCTTCTTCCAGTTCGCGCTGGGGCACTTCTACGGCTTCGGCAAGCACAAGCCGGGGCGGACGAACATCTGGGAGCGGTACGAGGCTGTGCGCGACGAGATCGGGCTGGAGGTGCTGGGCGGCGGCGCGGGCGGCATCGGCACGCCGGCGCAGCTGCGCGAGCACCTGCGGAAGTTCGCGGACGCCGGCGTCGACCAGGCGGTGTTCATCCAGCAGGGCGGAAACAACCAGCACGAGAACATCTGTGAGGACCTGGACCTGTTCGCGAAGGAAGTGATGCCGGAGTTCAAGGAAGTCGAAGCGGCGCGCGTCCGGCAGAAGGACGAGGAGCTGGCGCCGTACGTCGAGGCGGCGATGAAGCGCAAAGAGCGCGTCGCCGAGATGAATGACGACGAGATCCCGGCGTTCGAGGCGTACGGCTACAACATCGCCGAGGTGGACGTGTCGAAGATGCCGGAGGCGCAGCGGCAGCGGATGGCGCAGATGAGCAAGATGCGGGAGATCGTCGCGCGCTTTGACGAGCGGGAAGCGGCGAAGGCTTCGCGGTAACGAGATGAAACCACAGATTGCACCGATTTCACAGATTGCTGGAGGCGGTGTATCAGGAAGCGCTCGCGATCGAGTTCGCCGAGCCCAACGTAGCGGCGAAGGCCAACGGGTGACGAGATGAAACCACAGATTTCACCGATTTCACAGATTGTTTCGTGCTGAGACGGGCTGTGTCCGCCGGTAGCGACGATCCGCCAGAGCGCGATCCGCAGACGTACGCGATCATCGGGGCTGCGATGGAGGTGCATCGCCGGCTCGGGTTGGGGTTTCTGGAAGCGGTGTATCAGGAAGCGCTCGCGATCGAGTTCACCGAGCGCAATGTGCCCTATGCGCGCGAGGTAGACCTGCGGATCGAGTACCGGGGCCAGCAGCTTGCGTGTGGCTATCGCGCGGATTTCATCTGCTTCGGCGAGATCATCGTGGAGCTCAAGTCAATGCGTGCTCTGACAGTGATCGAGCACGCGCAAGTGCTCAACTATCTCAAGGCGACGGGTTTGGGTCGCGGGCTCCTGATCAATTTCGGCGCGGCAAGTCTGGAACACAAGCGCTTCGTGCTTTAGGGTTGAGCGAGCCCTCAGGATCGTGGATCTGTGAAATCGGTGAAATCTGTGGTTCCTAACGGTGGGAGTGTGAGACATGCAAGTCAACGGGAAAGTCGCGATCATCACGGGAGCCGGGTCGGGGATAGGGCGGGCGACGGCGGCGCTGCTGGCGCGCGAGGGAGCGAGCATCGTCGTGGCCGATATGAACGATGCGGGGGCGGCGGAGACCGTCTCGGCGATCGAGGCGGCGGGCGGCAAGGCGGCGGCCGTGCACGTCGACGTGACGAAGGCGGCCGACCTGGACGCGATGTTCGCGTTCGCGGAGAAGACGTACGGCGGCTTCGACATCCTTTACAACAACGCCGGCATCACGACCGGCAACCCGCGCTGGCCCGACTGCCCCGAGGACCAATGGCGCCGGACCGTCGAAGTCGATCTGAACGCGGTCATCGAGGGGACGCGCAAGGCGATCCCGCTGCTGAAGGCGCGCGGCGGCGGCGTGATTATCCACACGGCGTCGCTGGCGGGGCTGTTCGGCTTCCAGGCGGACCCGGTGTACAGCGCCGCGAAGCACGGCGTCGTCGGGCTGACGCGCGCGCTGGTGTACCTGAAGCCGGAGGCGAACATTCGCGTCAACTGCGTCTGCCCCGCGGTAGTGAACACGCCGCTCGTCACGTCGGGCATCACGAGCCTGACGGGCGCGGCGCGCGAGGAAGCGGAGCGGCGCATCAAGATGATGCCGATGCTGGCGCCGGAAGAGATCGCCGGCGCGGTGTGGGACCTGATCCGCGACGACGAGGCGACGGGCATCGCGATGGGGGTCACGCTGGGCGACACACGCCGCGTCGTCGATCCGCCGATCACGCTGCCGGTGACGTCGGGCGACGCGAGTGCGCTGCCGCGGCGGTAACGGAACAGGGACGACGACGGGGATCCACAGATTTCACAGATTGACACAGATTGTTGGTCAGGCAGGAACGCTAGGAGCGCGTCCCGCACCGACCAGATCCTCGCGCGGCGCGTACGCGTTTTGCGCCTGCGTCAGTTGACGTCCGGGTGCATCTGCGCCGTCAGCTGGTCCAGTTCGCTCAGCAGGTGATTGAGCTGGTCAAGGAGCTGCATCGTCTCCGTGCGGTCGGCGCCGTCGGTCGCCTCGGCGAAGGCGGCGTCATCGAGATCCTTGATCCCGGCCAGGAACTGCTGGAGGCCGCGCATGCCCTCCGCGTCGCGCAGCATGGCTTCGCGGAGCTGTTCGCGGGACATGGCGGGTTCGGTGGCGTCGCTCATATCGTGCCTCCGACGCTAGTCACGAGGCAGTCCGAGGCCGCGCTGGGCCATGATGTTGCGCTGGATCTCGCTGGTGCCGCCGGCGATCGTGCTCGACACGGCGCCCAGGTAGCCGAAACCGTAGCGCCCGCCGGCAGAGTACGCCGGGTGGCCGCCGATGACCATGCCGTACAGTCCCGTCATCTTCATGCCGAGCGCGGCGATGCGCTGGCCCATCTCCGACGTGAACAGCTTGCACATCGATGCTTCGTGGTTCGGGATGAGGCCGGCGTTCTGCATGCTGACGACGCGGTACGACATCATCTTCGCGACCTGCGCCTCGATCCAGCGGTCGGCGAGCGCGATCTGGGTGGCGTGCTTGTCCTTGCCGACGGACAGCTCCGGGTGCTCCTTGGCGAAGCGGATGATCGACTCCAGCCCCTTGCGGATGCCGACGGCCGAGCCGATCGACGAGCGCTCGAAGTCCAGCGTGGTGGTGCCGATGTACCAGCCGCGGTTCTCTTCGCCGAGGCGGTTGCGGGCGGGGACGCGCACGTTTTCGAAGAAGACCTCGTTGAAGGTCGCGCTGCCGGTCATGGTGATGAGCGGGCGCACGGTAACGCCGGGCGCGTGCATGTCGAGCATGAAGTAGCTGATGCCGCGGTGCTTCGGCGCGTCGGGGTCGGTGCGGGCCAGCATGTACATCATGTCGGCGAACTGGGCGCCGGTGGTCCAGATCTTCTGGCCGTTGATCACGTAGTCGTCGCCGTCACGGACGGCGCGCGTCTGCACGGAGGCGACGTCGGAGCCGGCGTTGGGCTCGGACCAGCCCTGGCACCACTGCACGGAGCCGTCGAGGATGCCCTTGAGGTGCTCCTTCTTCTGGTCCTCGGTGCCGTGGACGATGAGCGTGGGGCCGAACATCATGACGCCGAAGCCGCCGACGTTCATGGCGCCGAACTCGGCAAACTCCTCGTTCATGATGAACTGCTTCTTGGTGTCGAGGCCGGCGCCGCCGTACTCCTTGGGCCATGCCGGTGCGACCCAGCCGCGCGATGCCAGCGCCTGGCGCCACTTCATCATGCCGCCGCTCTGGTTCGCGCTCTTGCTGCGGAACAGGCCTTCGCCCTCACCGCCGCCGCCGCCGCCGGCCGCACTCTTCGGGTGCTCCGTCCGCAGGAAGTCCCGGACTTCTTTGCGCCATTCGGCTTCGGCGGGCGTGTCGTTGAAATCCATGTCTGTCCTCCGTGTGGACGGCGTATTTCGCACTGCGCCTGATCATACGGTTTGGGCACGCTTGGGCCAACCTACGCCAGGGCCGCGAAGACCTCCTCGAACGCCTTCAGTTGGCCCCCCGAGGCGCTTGACGGCACGATGATGGGCGTCCGGACGCCGCTGGCGTGCCACGCGTCGATGCCATCGCGCACGTCCGAGGCGGTGCCGTACAGCGTGACGTCCTTCAGCCAGCGCTCGGACATCAGCCCGGGGATCTTTTCGGTCTCACCGGCCTGCTGGGCACGCTCGATGGCGCGCATCTCCTCCTCGTACCCGGCTTCGATCCAGTAGTTGCGGTAGTTGGGGAGCATCACGTAGCCGGTGAGCGTGCGGCGCATGACGGCGGCCGCAGCCTCGACGTCGTCGGAGATGCACGTCGGGATCATATCGCCGATGAAGAACGCAGGGTCGTTGCGCCTGTCCGCGGGCAGGTGCGCCAGCGAGGCGGGCATGTGGGAGCGCGCGCCGTTCGCCCAGACGCAGCCGTCGGCGATCTCGGCGGAGAGTTCGACCATCTTGCGGCGCAGCGTCGCCAGCACGACGGGCGGCATCTCGCCGCCGCCGCGCTCGCCGGCCTTGCGGAAGCGCGCGACGAAGTTGCGGATGTCGGAGAGCGGCTTGCCCGGCGTGACGCCGAGGCCCTGGTGTACCGGACCGTGGGTGACGCCGATGCCGAACCGGAAGCGGCCGCCGCTGAGTTCGTGGATGAACGAGGCCTGCGCGGCGAAGTCGGACGGCTGTCGCAGATAGATCGGCTGGACGCTGGTGCCGAACTCGATGCGCTCGGTGCTAAGGGCAAGCGCCACGGCGAGGCCCATGGCGTCGCCGAAGCTCGGCAGGTAGACGCCGGGATAGCCGCGCTTCTCGATCTCCTGCGCGAGCGCGATCGTGGCCTTGCGGCGGCCGGGGACGGCGGCGAGCGAGAGTGCGGGTTTGTTCATAGAGGGCCTGCTTTCTGGGGGGGAGCTGGACGATGGACGATGGACGATGGAACATAGAACCTGCTCCGCGCAGGATCGCTGATAGGGGCGCATCGTAAAAGGGAGCGATGGCTGCCACGTTACGGCGGCGAAAGGCATCGCAACGTGCTGGAGGACGCGGCGCGCGGACTAGGTGGCGGCGGGCTCGTGGTCGAGGGCGAAGCAGATGCGCTCGATGGCGTGGCTGACGTCGGGGCGGGCGCGGAGGCGGCGGTAGAGGTTCGAGCGCTTGTACCAGATGACGCTCCACTGGTGGAGGCCGCCGAGCGTCGAGCGTGCAGCCGTGCGCGGCGTAAAGGCGAGGGTGAGCTTGGGCACGTCGTCGTAGAGCGGCCTCGGCGCCGCATCGAGGCGCGAGTCCACCAGTGCACCGGCAAGACCCTGCACCATGGCGTCTTCCTCGCGCTCTTCGCGCGAGGAGGTGTAGTGCGCGCCCGCGTACTCCATCTTGGCGTCGATCGGCGTGTGGATCTCGCCGACCAGCAGGCGCGCGACGATGCGCGCGTAGGCGTGATGGCGCTCGTCGTCGTTGAGCCGGGCGGCGATGATGGCCTCGGTGCCGCGCGCCGACGCGAGCAGCACGGCGTCGACGCCCTCCAGGTCCGCCGTCTCGTCACAGTGCACGCCCATCTCCTCGAGCAGGGCGCGGAGCCGGCGCGCGCGCACCCGGGCTCCGCCGTCGCCCGGGAGGCGGCGGAGGCGTTCGCGCAACTGGCGGCGCGTGTCCTCGAGGAAGCGGTGCTCGATCACGCGGGGTCCTTCATCTGCACGGAGCGCGGCTGGAGGCCGAGCAGGTGCCAGAGCATGCGGCGCCGCAGCACCATCTGGTCGGGGCGGGAGAGGGCGCGGTAGCGGCGCAAGAGATTGTCGAACTGCGCCATGTCGCCGCGCGTCCAGGGCAGCGTATAGCCGGCGAGTTCGAGGATCTCGCGCAGATGCTCCGAGCTGAGGGCGTCGCAGCAGAGTGCCCAGCCGACGATGCGCTCGAGCGTGAGCGGCACTTCACCCTGGCCCTGCTCGTAGCGCGAGACCATGCTCTGGCTAATGTGGAAGCCCAACTCATCGAGCTCCCAGGCGAGCTGGGCCTGCGAGCGGGTGCGGCCGCGGATGTTCCGAAGGCCGTCGCCGATGCGGTCGCGGATGGCGCCCCAGCGGGCAATCTGCACTTCATCCCGTTCTGGCATGGCTTCATGGTAGCACCGCGCGGCAGCGGATCAATGCCGGTGGTGCATGACGGGGACTGCCCTGGATGGAGGTCACGATGACGAGCCAGAAAAAAGCCCCGGATTTCTGAGCCGCGAACGGAGGCGCGATTTGACTTCTTCAGATCGAGCTACTAGATTGGACATACAACTGAATAGAGCCTAACTCGCGACAAGCGAGGCGGGGGAACCAACCGTTCCCGGGGTGAATCGCATCGAAACGATGCGTAGGCGAACTCCTTCGAGCCGAACCCGTCAGCTAACCCCGCAGGCATAACGAGGAGAGGTGAGACCGGCTGAAGGTGCGCCTTCGGCCGTTTTTTGATCTCACCCGGCTGGCCAGAACCGGAGGATACGGATTGGCGATTGACCGCGGCGAGCGAAGCGGATTCGAGATCACGGAAGGGCAGCGCGAAGCGATCGAAGAAGCGATGAGGATCATCATCGAGGAAGACCGGGAGCGGGGCATCGACCCGCTGGCGAGGTTCACGTGCGAGCGCTGCCGCCGCCCGGAACAGCTGGTGGGCTCGGTGCTCTACGAGGACATCCGGCTCTGTAACCGGTGCGCGACGACGTACGAAGTCGCGCGGACCAGTGGACGCGTCAAGACGTGCGCCCAGTACGTGGGCGGGAGACGCATCCGCACACTTAGTTAGTCGTTAACAGCCTCCTCCTCCAACGGCAAAAGGCCGCCGAATTGATTCGGCGGCCTTTTGCTCTCTGCGCGAATTGGGTCGGGCTACGATTCCTCGATCGTGATCGATTCGATGCGGGTGCCCGGCTCGGGGTTCTGGTCCCTGAGGGGGTCGCGCGCGTTGAGCTTCTGCGCGACGTCGAGGCCGGCGATGACCTTGCCGAAGACGGTGGCCTTGCCGTCCTGTGTGGGCAGGCGGTCGAGCGCCAGGAAGAACTGGCTGCCGTTGTTCGGTGCGCCGGCTTCGGAGGGCTTCGCCATCGCGAGCGTGCCAGCGTCCACCGGGGCGGAGGTCGACTCGAACGGGAGGTCGTAGCCGGGGCCGCCGGAGCCGGTGCCGGTGGGATCGCCCGCCTGGGCGACGAAGCCGGGGATCACGCGGTAGAAGGTAATGCCGTTGTAGAACCCGTCCTTCGCGAGGAACACAAAGTTGTTGACCGCCTCCGGGGCGTCTTTCGGCAGGAGCTGGATCTTCACGTCGCCGAGGTCGGTCTTGATCGTGGCGGTGTAGGTCTTGTTGGGGTCGATGGCGAGCGCGGGCGCCGCCGGGTACTGCTTGATGGTGGCCTGCGCGCCGCTGGTGGTCGTGACGTTCGCCTCCGGGGTGGCCTTCAGGACGGAGTCGCCACGGACCGTGTTGTTCTTCGTGCCGCTGCTGCGGTTGTTGTTCGAGAACAGTGCGCTGAAGCCGAGTCCGCCGATCAGCACGACGGCGCCGATGATGGCGAAGAGCTTGTAGTTGCTGAAGATGCGGAAGGCGCCCTTGGGCTTGACGGCCTGGACGTCCATCTCTCCGGCACGATAGATCTTGCGGCGCTTCTGCTTCTGGACGACTTGCTTCTTACGTGGCATTGCTCTCTCTTTGGTATTAGTGCTGGAGTATAACAGTTCCGCCCGGCGATCCTGCACATCAGTAAACGGAGGCGGTCCCTTGAAATTGCACCGATTCGTCTTGACCGGGCTCACGTCCCTGTGAGCGCGTCGCCGGCTGGCACGAGAGCCAGGCTAGTCCGGACGCTGAAGCGGGTGTGGGCGCTGCCCGGCGCGGGCGTGGTGACGGGCGCATCGGATGACGATCCCTCGGGCATAGCGACGTATTCGGTGACCGGAGCGCAGACGGGCTACGGGCTGCTCTGGACCAGCCTCGTGACGCTGCCGCTGAACGTCGGCATCCAGGAGATCTGCGCCCGCATCGGGCTGGTGACCGGCGGCGGGCTGGCGGCGGTCCTGCGCCGCCACTATCCGCGGCGGCTGCTGGTCGCGCTGGTGTCGCTGCTGTTCGTGGCGAACACGGTCAACATCGGCGCCGACATCGCGGCCGTGGCGGCGGGCATCAACCTGCTGGCCCGCGTGCCGGAGGGCGCGCTGGTCGTGCCGGTGGCGGCCGGGATCCTGCTGAGCGAGGTGTTCGTCCCGTATCGCATCTTCGCCACGTACCTGAAGTTTCTGACGCTGGTGCTGTTCGCGTACGTGGCGGACGCGTTCGTCGCGGGCCCGGACTGGGGCGCGGCGCTGCGGGCCACGTTCGTGCCGCACATCAGGCTCAACGCGACGTTCATCACGACGCTGGTGGCGATCCTGGGAACGACGATCTCTCCCTACCTGTTCTTCTGGCAGACGTCGGAGGAGGTGGAGGAGATGCACCGTCGCAAGATCCTGCCGGGTGACGAGCCGGAGCTGCGGCGGGCGCAGATCGATACGAACATCGGCATGCTGCTGGCGAACGTGGTGTTCTACTTCATCGTGCTGACGACGGCGGCGACGCTGTACCCGGCCGGGGTCCACAAGATCGCGACGGCGCGCGAGGCGGCGGAGGCGCTCCGCCCGCTGGCGGGCGACCACGCGGCGACGCTGTTCGCCATCGGCCTCGTGGGCACGGGGCTGCTGGCGATCCCGGTGCTGGCGGGCAGCGCGGCCTATGCGGTGTCCGAGGTCTTCGAATGGCGGGAGGGACTGGAGAAACGCGCCTCGGACGCGCCGCAGTTCTACGCCGTGATCGCGCTCTCTACGATGATCGGCATGGGGATCGCACTGTCGGGTGTGGGGGCGATCCGCGCGCTGTTCATCGCCGCCGTGATCAACGGCGTGATCTCTCCGGTGCTGATCGCGGCGATCCTCGTCGTGAGCAACGACGAGAGGGTGCTGGGAGTGCATCGAAACGGCATCGTGTCGAACGTGCTGGGTGGCGTGACGGTCGCCGTGATGGGGCTGGCGGCGATCGGGATGGTGATCGCGTTCTTGCTCGGGTGAGGGCTTCGCGCGGCCGGTGTGATGTGGCCGGCGGTTTCACGGCGGGCGCGGAGAGTCTATAGTGAGAGGTCGAGCCCCCGTAGCTCAGTGGATAGAGTACTGGCCTCCGAAGCCAGGGGCACAGGTTCGAGTCCTGTCGGGGGTACCACTTTGTCGGATGCCTGGAGGCCGGGAGCTGGAGGGTAGAACCTCGCGGCGACCGGCCTTCTGTTTGTTATCGCCCGGACCTGGTCGCTGCCCAGCGAGCGCGCGTCATTGGCCGCGGAGGGCCGCGTTCGATGAGTTGTCGGCGACGGCGAGGCCGGCGTGGGTGAGCACCAGCACCTGCTGCGCCATCGTCTCGAATCCGGCGCCGACGGTGCCGCCTTCCAGGAAGCGCGCGTGGATGCCTTCGAGGATCACAGCGAGCTTGAAGTAGGCGAGCGCGGCGTAGTAGTCCAGGTTGCTGATGTCGCGGCCGCTCTTCTCGGCGTAGCGCTGCATGGCTTCCTGCCGCGTCGGGAACCCCGGCAGCGTCAGCACGGCGCCGCTCGCCACGCCGGTCCCGGCGGGGGTGGGCGCGACGCCGCGCTCGGGCCAGTACATGACCTGCAGCCCGAGGTCCGCCAGCGGATCGCCGAGCGTCGCCATCTCCCAGTCGAGCACCGCGGCGATGTGCCCCTGGTCGTCGTAGACGCAGTTGTCCAGGCGATAGTCGCCGTGCACGAGCGTGTGCGCCGACTCCGTGGGGATGGCGTTCTGGAGGCGGCGCCCCAGCTCCTCGAGTTCGGGGAGCTCGCGCACCTTCGATCGGGCGAGCTGCTCGTGGAAGCGCTTCACCTGCCGCGCGAGAAAGCCCTCGGGCTTGCCGAAATCGGCGAGGCCGACGGACGCCGGGTCGACGGCGTGAAACGCCACGAGCGTATCAATCAGCTCCTCGCCCATGCGGCGCCGGGTGGCTTCGTCGTACTTCGCGGAAACGGCGGCAGGGTCGACCGGCACCATGCCGTCGACGAAGGACATGATGTAGAACGGGGCGTCGTTGACGGCGATGTCCTCGCAGAGTGCGATCGCGCGCGGGACGGGGACGGCGGTGGAGGCGAGGGCAGAGATGACGCGGAACTCGCGCTTCATGTCGTGCGCGGTCGGCAGCACGTGCGACAGCGGCGGCCGGCGCAGCACCCACGCCTCGCCGGTCTCCGATTCGATGCGGTAGGTGAGGTTCGAGCGGCCGTGGCCGACGATCCGGGCGCGGAGCACCCTGACGGGTGCGACGTGGGCGGCGAACCACGGCGTCAGCCGCTCGAAGTCGATGCCGGGTACCTGTTCGGCCATGTGCGGGCTCCTTTGGGATGCGCGGGATCGGTTTCCGCGTGACGCAGGGAAAGGGCGCTACTACAATCGTCTCGCGGATGCTGCCTGGCGCGATGCGCGCGCGGGCTCGCAAGCACGGCGGCTGAGACGCGACAGGAGGACTTCCATGGCCATCGACTTCACACTTTCGCCACAGGTCGAAGACGTGCGGCGGCGCGTGCGCACGTTCATGGACGAAGAGGTCCGCCCCGCCGAGGAGAAGCTACGGCACGGCGAAGCGGACCGCAACGCCTACATCGCCGCGATCGCCGGGCTGCGGCAGCGCGCGCACGAGCTGGGGCTCTGGAACCCGCACCTGCCGAAGGAGTGGGGCGGCATGGGGCTGGGACAGGTGGAGATGGCCTTCGTGTCGGCGGAGGCGGGGCGGACGGGCATCGGCCCGTACGTGCTGAACGCGCAGGCGCCGGACGAAGGCAACATGCACACGCTGCTGCACAACGCGACGGAGGAACAGAAGGAGCGCTACCTGCGCCCGCTGGCGGAGGGCCGCGGGCGCTCGTGCTTCGCGCTGACGGAGCCGGAAGTTGCGGGGTCGGACCCAACGGGCATCCTGACATCGGCGGTGAAGGACGGCGACGACTGGGTGATCAACGGGCACAAGTGGTTCATCTCGGGCGCGCATGGCGCGCGATTCGCGATCCTCATCGCGCGCACGGACCCGGACGCCGACCCGCCGCAGGCGCGCAACTCGGCGTTCCTCGTCGACCTGCCGTCGGAGGGATGGGAGATCGTGCGCGACATCGACACGATGGCGGGGCAGGGGAACCACTGCGAGATCCGCATCACGAACCTGCGGGTGCCGGCGGCGAACATGCTGGGGCAGCGGGGCCACGGGCACCTGTTGGGGCAGTATCGCCTGGGGCCGGCGCGACTGGCGCACTGCATGCGCTGGATCGGCCAGGCTGAGGTAGCGCTGGAGATGCTGGTGGACCGCGCGCTCAAGCGCGAGTCGCACGGATCGCTGCTGGCGGACAAGCAGGCGATCCAGTGGATGATGGCCGACTCGGCGATGGAGCTGTATGCGGCGAAGCTGATGGTGCTGCACGCCGCGTACAAGATCGAGAACGGCCTGCCGTTCAAGCAGGAGGTGTCGTTCGCCAAGCACCACGTCGCGAACTCACTCTGGCGGATCGTCGACCGGGCGATCCAGGTGCACGGCGCGCTGGGGTACTCGACGGATACGCCGCTGGAGCGGCTGATGCGCAACGCGCGGTCAGCGCGGCTGGTCGATGGTGCGGACGAGGTACACCAGCAGACGATCGCGCGGAACGTGATCAGCGCCTACAAGGAGACGCGGAGCACGCGCTCGGCGACGGGGGATCTGCTGTAGGTGGCAGGTGGTAGGTGGCAGGGGACAGGGGACAGAAAGCAGAGAGCCATGACAGCAAACAGCAAACAGCAAAGGAGCGACAGAAAGAGCAGAGATTGCTACGAGAAGCGGGCGTTCTGGGACCAGCTTGGCCTGTCTATGCTTCCCGCCGACGACCGACGACCGACGACCGACGACCGACGACCGACGACCGACGACCGACGACCGACGCGCTACGCGGCGCGGATCAGGAGGACCGGCAGCTGCGTGTCGTGCAGCACTTCCTCGGCGACGCTGCCGAACATCAGCCGGCTGACGCCGCGGCGCGAGTGCGTGGCCATGGCGATGGCGTCGGCATCGACCTCTTTGGCGGCGGCGACGATCTGCTTCGCCGGCGCGCCCTGCTTGACGATGGTGTGCACCACCACGCCATCGGTGCGCACGAGCGCGGCGATGCGCTCGAGGTAGGCCTGTGCCTGGTCGAAGAAGATCGAACTTCCCGGCGTGTTGCTGTTGTTCTTGCCGAGTGCGCCGCGCTCGCTCCAGTCACTGCCGACGGCATCGACGATGCGGACGAGCGTCAGTTCGGCCGACATCGAGCGGGCGAGCGCAGTGGCGTGCGTTATGACGGTCTCCGACCGCGGTGAGCCATCCAGTGTGACGAGCAGGTGCTTATACAAGGTGATCCCCCTCCGGTCCCTGTGCGGGACGGTTCCCCCGCTTGCGCCCGATGATGCATCGAGGCAGGCGTCCCTGTGCCGTGAGGGGATAGCACCCGAATTGCGGATCTGGCCACGCCCCCCGACCCTCTGTTACTGACCCGAATGAGGTATCGGCACTGCGGCAGGGAATCTGTAACGCCGGAGCCGCCGTGCTACGATGCGCCGATGCTCCGGACGCTCCTCGCTGTGTCTGCGCTTCTGGTCGTGCTGATGGTCGCCTGTTCCGGCGAAGGCGGCTCGACGCGGCCCGCCGGCACGGCCACGGTCCTGAGTTCTCCGACAGCGGCCGCCTGCACGCCGGCGAAGGCGGCGGCGCCCGGCACGACGAGCGTCACCCTCACGAGCGCGGGCGTAGCGCGCCGCTATCTGCTGCACATCCCTCCCGGCTACGACGGCGCGACGGCGGTGCCGGTGGTGCTGGCGCTGCATCCGTACGCTGCGAACGCGCAGCTCATGCTCGACATAACGCGTCTGCCCGACATGGCAGACAGGGCCGGCTTCATCGTCGTCGCGGCGGACGCGACGGGTGCGCCTCAGTTGTGGAACATAGAGAAGTCTTCTGGGGCGGCAGACGACGTCGCGTTCCTGCGGGATCTCATCGCCAGGATCGACGGCGACCTCTGCATCGACCGCGATCGGACGTACGCCGCGGGGTACTCGAACGGCGGCGGGATGGCGCTGCGACTCGCCTGCGAGATGCCGGAGCGGGTCGCGGCGGTCGGTGTGGTGGCGTCACAGTACGTGAGCTGCGACGGCATCGCGGCGCTCGTCGCGTTCCATGGCACCGCCGACCCGATCCTGCCGTTCGCGGGCGGCCCCCGGCCGGATGCGCCGGGGCTGAACCTTCTCCCGGTGCGGCGGGCCGTGTCGGAGTGGGCGCGGCAGCTTGGCTGCGACGGGCTGGCGCAGATCACGGTGCCATCGAGCGAGGTGGAGCTGTCGACGTATCAGCGCTGCCGGCTGGGCACAGGGGAAGCGCTGCTCTATACGGTCATCGGCGGTGGGCACTCATGGCCCGGCGGCGTGCCGCTGCCGGAGTTCATCGTGGGGAAGACGACGCAGCAGCTCGATGCCACGCAGGTGATATGGGACTTCTTCGCCGCGCACCCGCACGGACGGTAAGCGGGGGGGGCGGACCTATCCCCCGGCCCCTTCCCCGGGAGGGAAGGGGAGTGCGACAAGCGGTAGCGTCGAGCGGGAAGGGGGTGTGCGGTGTATCGCGCCACCCGCAGGTTGGAGGCCTGAGGCTCGCTGCTATTACGCCGTGTGCAGGACGTGATGCTTGAGCCAGTCCCATGGCTCGGCTTCGGCGTAGTGGAGCAGGTACTCCTGCGCCATCTTCGGGACGAGCAGCAGGAAGAGCGGGATGGCGACGGACTTCACAGAGCGTGGGTAGAGCGTCGGGAAGAAGCGAGCGACCACGACGACGTAGAGCCACCAGTTCTCGAACAGGTTGGGGAAGATGAAGAGCATGATGCGGAGGTGCGTCGTCTCGAAGGCGATGACACCCAGGCCGCGATAGAGGTAGAGCGCCACGGCAGGGATCCGGGCCCACGGGCTGGTCCAGCGCAGCGCAACGATCAATTCCAGCGTCAGGTAGTACGTATCGAGCGCTTTGTCCAGCTCGGGGTAGTGGCCGCCGAATCCGCCGAGCCCGATCATCTCGATGAGCACGACATCGACGGCATCGAGCAGCATCGCGACGATGCCGCCTGCGAGGGGGAAACGGAGGATCATCAGCGGGACGATGATCCGCAGCGCGATGACGATCAGCTCGCCCTCGCTCATCGGTTGGTCGGCGCGGCGGTCGACCCGTCCCGCATGGTGAACTCCTGACCGTGTGATGTGCCTGATCCCGCCCAATCTAACAGCGCGGCGGACAGCGGGCATAGTGGGCAAAACGGTGCCCGGGCTACTTGACGTACATATGTTCGACATGAGATAGTCGCTGCACGATGGCGCTGGCGAAGATCCTCTCGTGCGCGGTGGTTGGGCTCGAAGGCGAGATCGTCGAGTGCGAGGTTGATGTCTCGCGCCGCGGGCTGCCGAGCCTGGCGATGGTCGGCCTTCCGGACGCGGCGGTGCGCGAGGCGAAGGACCGCGTCGAGTCGGCGATCAAGAACTCCGGGTTCCCGTTTCCGCAGGGGCGGATGGTCGTCAACCTGGCGCCGGCCGACCTGCGCAAGGAGGGGCCGACGTACGACCTGCCGATCGCGGTGGGCATCATGGTCGCCGCCGGCCAGGTACTGGCTGACGTGACCGACTGCGTCTTCCTGGGCGAACTGTCGCTGGACGGCACGCTGCGCCACGCGCACGGCATCCTGCCGATGGTGGCGCTGGCGCGCGAGCGGGGCATCCACGCTGCGTACGTGCCGGCTGTCGATGCGGAAGAGGCGGCGTTGCTGCCGGACATCGCGATCTACCCGGTGCCCACGCTGGCGGCGCTGCTGCTGCATCTGAGCGGGGCGGCGCCGATCGAGCGGCTGGCGCCCACGGAGGTGCCGCGGGCGCCGCGCGGGGGCTGGACGGGCACGGACTTCGCGGACATCAAGGGGCAGGAGCACGTCAAGCGCGCGCTGGAGGTGGCGGCGGCCGGCGGGCACAACGTGATGATGTCCGGGCCGCCCGGCAGCGGCAAGACGCTGCTCGCGCGCGCCATCCCTTCGATCCTACCGGCGATGACACCGGACGAGACGCTGGACGCGACGAAGATCTACTCCGTCGCGGGGCTGCTTCCCGCTGACACGCCGCTGATCAACCAGCGTCCGTTCCGCGCACCGCATCACACGATCTCGCACGCGGGCCTGGTCGGTGGCGGGCGGAACCCGCGGCCGGGCGAGATCACGCTGAGCCACCGGGGGGTGCTGTTTCTGGATGAGTTGCCGGAATTCGGGCAGCAGGTACTGGAGGTGATGCGCCAGCCGCTGGAAGATCGCACGGTGACGATCTCGCGTGCGCAGGGGACGGTTACTTACCCGGCGAACTTCATGCTGGTCTGCGCGCAGAACCCGTGCCCGTGCGGGTACGCGGGCGACCCGACGAAGGAGTGCAGTTGCTCATCGTCGACCATCACGCGCTATCAGAAGCGCGTGTCGGGGCCGCTGCTGGACCGCATCGACATCTTCGTCGAGGTGCCGCGCGTGGAGTACGAGAAGCTGTCGTCCGAGGCGGCAGGTGAGCCGTCCGAGACGGTGCGGGAGCGGGTGGAGGACGCGCGCCGCGTGCAGCGGGCGCGATTTGATGGGACGCGCTTCCTCTGCAACGCCGAGATGACGCCGACCGAGGTGCGGGAGTACTGCCAGACACGCATGGATGAACAGGCGCAGTCGCTGCTGCGCCTGGCGATGGCGCAGCTCTCGCTCTCCGCGCGGTCGTTCCACCGGATCCTCAAGCTCGCGCGCACGATTGCGGACCTCGCGGGCGAGGAGACGATCGCGTCGCACCACCTGGCGGAGGCGGTGCAGTACCGGCAGCGCGTCTGGGGCTGAGCGGCCTCGGCTAGAGCCGCTCCAGCGACTCGAGCGCGAACCCGGCGAGGTGCTCCACCGCCAACCGCGACGCCTGCAGCGCAGCCACGTCGTCCGGGTGGCGCTGGTTGTGGCGGGACGCGACGCCCTCAGCGATGATCGCCAGCCGCCATGCGGCGAAGGCACGGTAGTACTCGATACGCGTGGTGTCGCGGCCGGTGCGCGCGGCGTAGCGCGCGAGCAGATCGCGGAAGGGCGGGAAGCCGCCGCCGGATGTGGGGTCGTTGGCCAGCGGCAAGGGCCGCGCGGGATCGTGCCAGTAGATGCCGAGGTGCCCGAGATCGGCCATCGGGTCGCCGAGCGTGCAGAGTTCCCAGTCGAGGACGGCCACGACCTCCCGCTTCGCCAGATCGACGATGCAGTTGCCGAACCGGTAGTCGCCGTGGACCAGCGTCGCGCCGTGCTGTTGCGGGATGTCACGGCGCAGGCGCGCCTCGATCTCGTCGATCACGGGAAGCTCGCGCGTCTTCGAGCCGGCCCACTGCTTTGCCCAACGGCGCACCTGCCGCTCGATGTAGCTGTCGTGCCGGGAGAGACCGGCAAGGCCAACCGCTTCGAGGTCCACCGAATGCAGATCCGCAAGGACGTCGATGAGGTGGAAGGCCGCCGCGTGGCGGGCTGCTTCATCGAGAGGCGCCGCCTTCTCCGGCGTGTCGAGCACAGTGCCGTCGACGAACCCGGTCACGGCGAACGGCGTGCCGTTCACCGCGGCGTCTTCGCAGAGTGCGAGCGCGGGTGCGACGGGCACCGGCGTCCCGGCCAGAGCGGCGGCGATGCGGTACTCGCGCGCTACGTCGTGAGCGGTGGCGAGGAGCGACCCGAGCGGCGGCCGCCGCAGCACGAATCGGCGCCCGCTGCCGTCCGTGACGCAGTACGTCAGGTTGGACCGCCCGCCGGTGATCAGGTCGTACCGGAATGGCGGCGTCACCTCCTCGACGTGTGCGGCGAGCCACGCGCCGACCGTCTGCTCGTCGATCCCGATCTGCGGTTGCCGATCGTTCATCGCGTGCCGGTCGCGCGGGCGCCAGTCGAGGCCATTGCGTGCCGGATAGCTGGTTGCATGCAGGCATGATAGCGTCGCGCCGCATCGAGCGCGTGGCGGCGCTCAGCGAAGGTGAGGAGCGATGCCGATCGTGGCGATGGCCGTGCGGTAGACGGCCGTGCGAGCGGTGATGAAGAACGTCGAACCGTCTTCGCCCCAGGCGCAGTTCGCGGGCATCTGCGGGCAGTCGATGACACCGAGGGGCCGGCCATCGGCGGCGAACACCTGCACGGTGGTGGCACAGACGAAGAGGCGGCCGTCGCGGTCGACCTTCATGCCGTCGGGGCGCCCGTCTCCACGCGTCTCGGCGAAGAGGCGGCCGTGGCTCAGCGTGCCGTCGGGCGCCGCATCGAACGCGCGCACGTGGTGGCGCGCTGTATCGGCGATGTAGAGCGTGCGCTCGTCCGGCGAGAACGCCAGGCCGTTTGGGCGATCGAAGTCGGTGAGGAGCAGCGACAGATCGCCGCCGGGGCTGATGGAGAAGACGCCGTTGTACGGCAGCTCGCGCTGGTCTTCGGTGATGCCGTACGGGGGATCGGTAAAGAAGATGCGGCCGTCCGAGCGGACAACGACGTCGTTCGGACTGTTGAGCCGCTTTCCTTCGAAGTGCGTGGCGAGTGCTTCGACCTGGCCACCGCCTTCGCGTGAGACGCGGCGGTTCTCGTGTTCGCACGCGATGAGCCGCATGGCGAGGTCCAGCGTGAGGCCGTTCGACTGACCCGATGGCTCGCGGTAGACGTCGAGGCCGCCGTGGCGCCAGCGCTGGATACGGCTGTTGGGGATGTCGCTGAAGAGCAGGTAGCCGTCCGGGTGCCAGAGCGGACCCTCGGTAAAGCCGAAATCCGCGGCGACGACCTCCCACGGAGCGTCGCCGACGAGCGCCCGCAGGCCGTCGTCGAAGCGGATGGCGGGCATGGTCAGGGCACCGCCGTCGCGGTCACGAACACGGGCTGCGTCTGGCGATTCGCGTCGAAGGTCGGCGCGCCGGCGATCGGCGTGATCGAGGACGGATCGACCAGGAGTTTCTGGAGGCGGTCGAACATGAGGGCGCTGTATTGTTCGAGCTCGGCCCTGTTCGTCACGATCGCTGACTGCGAGAGGTCGGTCGTTTGGTACACGATGGTGGTGACGTAGCGGCCGCGCAGCGTGAGCGACGCCTGCGCAGGCGTCGAACCGCTGCTGAGATAGAGAAATGCGGCGTCGGAGCCCGCCAGCCTGTAGGTGGTCTCCGGGCCGATTACCTTCGCGAGACCGCTGCGGAGGTGGTCAATATTCTGATCGCGCGTCTGCACGTCCGGATACTGCACGACGGTCGACGAGATCGTCACGCCGTTCAGCCGGAACGAGCTGGCGTAGGAGGTCGCACCGGCGTTTGGAGGATTGAACGCGTGTGCCGGCGCGTATCCGGACGGGAGATCGGAGGATCGCAGGACGATCGTCGTGAGCAGGTTGGGGTCGACGCTCGGCTCGGTCGGGATCGGAGTGGTGCCGGATGCTCCCCCGCCGCCGCACGCGGCAGCCAGTGCGAGCAGGGTGATCGTCAACGGGAGGAGAAATTTCATGCGGCGCTCCTAGAAATCATCGGGGCAGTATGGCGTGAAGGACGTGGCGAAGATCTGCGTCGCGGCGGCGACGCCCGTAGGGTTGTGCACACGGACCATTCCGACGCGGACGGCATCGACCGGCTTCGTGAATCCGTTGTAGATCGGTGCCAGCGCGCGGACATCCATCTCCAGTTCGGGGGCGGTGTTCGTCCGCTCCGCTGATATGCGGCCCGCGACGCACTCGATGCGCCACGTGCCGGCGTTCCACGGCGCGGACTCGTCGGTAAGCGCGATGGTGACGGCGTAGCCCGATGCCTGCGGCAGGGCGGGCCGCGCTTCGAGCGCGCGCGGCACGTCGACCAGACGCAGCATGTGCCCGAGCCACGCCCCCGGCGGTTCCTTGATGTGGAACGGCTCGTCGAACGCGTCGGCAAGCGGCTCGTCCGGGCTGGCGAGCAGCACGATCTGGTGTACCAGATCGTGGTTCAAGAGATATTGGAGGACTGCGGCGTACGCCTCCGCGTCGAGCGCGACCCAGTCCTCGACCCGCAGCGTGGTCTCGCCCCAGGGGAGGGTGGGCGACGGGCGGTTTGTGGTGCGATAGACGGCGTAGCCGCGCGGCTCGCCGGCCGTGTTTGTCCAGACGACGGCGTCGTGTGGCTGGCCGAGCGCATGGAAGATCTGCGTGCGCCATCGCGCCTCGCTGCGGGCAAAGGCGCCGTTGCGGCTGCTGTAGTGAGCGGCGTGGAGTGCATCCAGGGTCTGCCAGTCATCCGCCGTGACGCGGCGGTACGAGCCGCGGGGCGCGGGCAGGCGGAGCTTCGCGGTCTTCGGGGGGAACACGTAGCTGATCTGGCGCCCGGCGATTTCGTAGCCGTACTTTCGATAGAGCGAGAAGTGCGGCGTGCCGAGCATGGAGAGCGGCTGCCCGGCATCGCGCATCGTCGCGAGTGACTGGCGGAGGAGGGCGCTGACGTAGCCGCCGCGGCGCCGCTCCGGGAGGCAGCTCACCGACGCGATGCCACCCACGGGAATTCGCGCGCCGTTGATGTACTGCTCGAACGGGACGATGACGAGGCCGGCCGCCATCTCGCCGGCGTCGAACGCGGCGAGGGTCCAGTCCCATTGGTAGTAGGCGGACTTGCGCTCGCGCGCTTCGTCGCCGCGGTCGCCGTTGAAGGCGTACGCGGCGATGAAGGCGTGCTGGCGCCACTCTTCTTCGGTACGGACGGGCCGGACGTCGATCGTCACGATTACACGCTCCTGTAAGCGACGCATTCTAGCAAGTCGCCCGGACCTAACCCCCGGCCCCTTCCCTAGGAGGGAAGGGGAGCGCGGTAACAGAGGTGAAGCAAGACGGGCGGTATAGTGTCGCGCGATGCGGCAGGGAGCGACTCGATGAACCCAGATGCCTCGGCCCAGGGCCGAGCAGGGCTGTGGCCGACGATCAGGGCCGATCTGGTCGCGCAGGACCGCGTTGCGATCGGGGAAGGGTGGGTGCCGCGCGGTACGGGCCCGGCCGCGATGTGGCATCGCTACCAGCGCAACCACCACGCGGCCGGGATCATGGCGCTGTACCGCACGCGCGAATGGGCGCTGCGGCGCCACCTGCCGCTGCTGCCGGGGCTCTGCGACCGGTTGATGGAGATCGTGCACCACACGTCGATCAGCCGCGGCGTCAAGCTCGGTGTGGGCGTCTACTTCCCGCACGGCGACGCGCACATCCACGGCAACACGACGATCGGCGACTGCGTGATCGTCGGCGTGCACAGCGGCATCGGCCTGCGGGGGAGCTTCTTCAGCAAGGACATGGGCACGACCGGGCCGACGATCGGTGCGTATACGCGGGTCGGTACGGGAGCGAAGGTGCTGGGGAACGTGACGGTGGGTGAGCGCGCCGTGATCGGAGCGGGAGCGGTGGTGCTGGGCGACGTGCCGGAGGCCGCGACGGTGGTAGGCGTGCCGGCGCGCGTCGTGCGGCAGGGGCCGGTCGGCGACGAGCTTGGGCCGGCGCTGGCGCGGCTGGAGGAGCTGCGGCGGATCGCGAAAGAGTCGGACGGCGGGTAGCTGGGTAGTACTTTCGATGCCAGCATGAAATCCAGCGCGCGCCTCACACATGAGCGCCCAGCGCGGATACGGCGGTGTCCGCTCGCGCGTACCCCGCAAGAGAGAAGAAGAAAGGACCCCGGGGGACACCCCCGGACCCCCGGCAGAGAGCGCTGCGCTCTCTGCACTCCCGCTGCCCCAACCATGTGCGTCGGGCGAAAGGGGCGTTGAAACCGCCGAACTAAAGCGAGCCGGCGGAGCGGCGGTGGCCGTCGACCTGGCGGTTGACGGTGATGACGCCGCGCACCGACTCCAGCTTGGCCATGACGCGGCTGAGCTGGGTGACGCCGGTCGTCTCGAGCGTGAGGAAGACGGACGTGGTGCGGTCGTCCTGGTGCTCGGTTCGCACGCCCATCATGTTCACTTTCTCGTCGGAGATCAGCGTGGAGATATCACGGAGCAGGCCGACGCGGTCCCACGCCTCGATGTGCACGGCGACGGGGTAGAGCTCGCCGGTGCGCCCCCACTCGACATCGACCAGCCGCTCCTGTTCGTCCTCGTGGACGATGTTGAAGCAGTCCTGCCGGTGGATCGTGACGCCACGGCTGCGCGTGATGTAGCCGATGATCCGGTCGCCGGGCACGGGGTTGCAGCAGCGGGCGATCTGCGTCAGCAGGTCGCCGGTGCCCAGCACCTGCACGGTCTGGCTCTGGACGCGCCGCGCGGGGCCCTCGATGGTGGGCAGCGCCGGCTCGTCATCCTTGTGGATGAGCGGCGCCAGGCGCGTGGCGATGTGGGCGGTGCTGACGCCGCCGTAGCCGAGCGCGGCGAGGAAGTCGTCGAGAGCGTCGTACTTGAAGATGCGCAGGATCTCGTCCTGGCACTCGCTGAGCACTAGATTCAGGCGCCGGAGTTCCTTGTCGATGATCTCGCGGCCGCGCTCGATGTTCTCGGCGCGCTCCTGCTTCTTGAACCACTGGCGGATCTTCTCGCGCGAGTGGCCGGTCTTGATGTAGCCGAGGTTCGGGTTGAGCCAGTCGCGCGACGGGCCGCGGGAGTTCTTGCCAGCGAGGATCTCGACGACGTCGCCGTTCTGAAGCTGGTAGTTGAGCGGCACGAGCCGGCCGTTAACCTTACCCCCGACGCAGTGGTGCCCGAGATCGGTGTGGACACGGTAGGCGAAGTCGATCGGCGTCGCCCCCGCCGGCATCTCCTTGATCTCGCCCTTCGGCGTGTAGATGAAGACCTGATCCTGGAAGAGGTCGGTCTTGACGGACTCGACGAATTCTTCGGCGGCGGACATGTCGCGCTGCCACTCGACGAGCTGGCGGAACCACGACATGCGCTCCTCCGAACGGAGGTCGCGAGGGCCGCCGCCCTCCTTGTAGCGCCAGTGTGCGGCGACGCCGTACTCGGCGAGCTGGTGCATCTCCTGGGTGCGGATCTGGATCTCCAGGGGGCGCGCGCCGATCGCCATCACCGTGGTGTGGAGCGACTGGTAGAGGCTCTCCTTCGGGCTGGCGATGTAGTCGTCGAACTGGCCGGGCATGGGGTGCCAGAGGCCGTGGACGACGCCGAGCGCGTTGTAGCAGTCGCCAACTGTGTCGACGATGACGCGCAGCGCGAGCAGGTCGTAGATCTGCTCGAAGCCCTTGTGCTCCTCGGCGTACTTCGCCGCCTTCTGCGCGATGGAGTAGATGTGCTTCGCGCGGCCCTTGATCTCGGCCTTGATGCCGTGCTTCGCCAGTTCTTCCTTCAGGACGCGCTCGACCTGCGAGACGTAGCGCTCGCGGACGGTGCGCTTCGACTGGATCTGTCGCGCGATCTCCTTGTAGCGCTCGGGCTCCAGGTGGCGGAACGCCAGGTCTTCCAGCTCCCACTTGATCTGCCAGATGCCCAGGCGGTTCGCGAGGGGCGCGTAGATCTCCATCGTCTCCTGCGCGGTGCGGATGCGCTTCTCGGGCGGCATGGCGTCGAGCGTGCGCATGTTGTGCAGCCGGTCGGCGAGCTTGATGATGACGACGCGGATGTCCTCGGCCATGG
>Ga0315281_10001040_pt1 | contig 40414 bp, 32 predicted proteins | sample YL17G07_0_MG_FD_204540 | JGI IMG/M metagenome (GOLD analysis project Ga0315281, IMG submission 204540) | Sediment microbial communities from Yellowstone Lake, YNP, Wyoming, USA - YL17G07_0 | ecosystem: Environmental > Aquatic > Freshwater > Lake > Sediment | place: USA: Wyoming | collected...
TACTTCGCAACGCTTGCGCGCGCCTACCGCATAGGCGATCTTGGCCACGCCTATCCGTTGATGCGCGGCACCGCTCCGTTGCTGGTGGCGCTGTTCGGCATCGCGCTGCTGAACGAGCATCCGAGCGCAACCACATGGCTGGGCATTGTCCTGATCAGCGCCGGCATCCTCAGCATCGGCCTGCTGCAAAAAGGTCGTGCCCAACGCGACGCAACCTTGTGGGCGCTCACGAACGCAGTGATCATCGCGGGCTACACCCTGGTGGATGGAGCGGGTGTGCGGCTTTCCGGAACTGCGCCGGGCTATGTGGCCTGGATGTTCTTGCTGCAGGGTTTCATTTTCATTGGAATCGTCGTGGCACTGCGCAGGCGCGCCGCATTGACCTACGCCGGGCGTCACTGGCGGCGCGGGCTCGGAGGCGGCTTGTTTCTCATCGGCTCCTACGGCATCGTGCTGTGGGCCATGACGCAGGCGCCGGTCGCCGCGGTGGCCGCCCTGCGCGAGACCTCGGTCATTTTCGCCGCCATACTCGGCAGCATTTTTCTCAAAGAACCCTTCGGCCGGCAACGCCTGATCGGCGCCTGCGCCGTCGCCCTCGGCGTCATGGCCCTGCGTTTATAAACGCTCAAGCCTGAGCAGCCGTGCGGACGCTCTCTGCCAGCATCGCCGCCAGAGTCTCCACCTTGGCACCATCCTCGCCCTCGACCATGACCCGCAGCACGGGCTCGGTACCCGAGGGCCGCAACAGCACCCGCCCCGCCTTACCCAGTACCTGCTCGGCCGTCCCTTTTGCTTTGCACACGCCAGCACTGGCCTCCCACTGAAACCCCCTGTCGACCTTTACGTTGACCAGTTTTTGCGGATACAGCGTCAGTTCGCGGCACAGTTCGCCCAGGGTGGCATCGCCTTCCCGTACCGCGGTCAGCACCTGCAATGCCGACACCAAAGAGTCGCCGGTGGTGTGTTTGTCCAGGCAGATGATGTGTCCGGAATTTTCGCCCCCCAGCTGCCAGCCTTTCTCCTGCAACAGTTCCAGTACGTAGCGATCGCCGACCCGGGCGCGGGCGAATGCGATGCCGGCGCCCTCCAGCGCGCGCTCCAGTGCCAGATTACTCATAAGGGTCCCAACCACGCCGGGCACCGCGCCCTGCCCGGCGCGCATGCGCGCGATGATATACAGCAACTGGTCACCGTCGTAGAAGCTGCCGCGCGCGTCCACCATGAGCAGGCGGTCGCCGTCTCCGTCCAGGGCGATGCCCAGGTGCGCCTTGTGCTGTTTCACCGCCAGCTGCAACGCCTGCGGGCTGGCGGTGCCGACCAGGTCGTTGATGTTCAGGCCGTCCGGGTTGACGCCTATCGCCACCACGTCGGCGCCAAGTTCGTGGAACACATGCGGCGCAATGTGATACGCCGCGCCGTTGGCGCAATCGACCACGATCTTCAGGCCGCGCAGGTCCAGCCGGTTGGGGAAAGTGCTCTTGCAAAACTCGATGTAACGGCCGGCAGCGTCGTCAATGCGCCGCGCCTTGCCCAGCTGCGCCGAGGCCCGGCATCGCATCGGCTGCTCCAGCTGCGCCTCGATCTCGGCCTCGACCGCGTCCGGCAGCTTGTTGCCGTCGCCGGAAAAGAACTTGATGCCATTATCGGGGTAAGGATTGTGCGAGGCGCTGATCACCACTCCGGCCTGCAGCCGCAGCGCGCGGGTGAGATAGGCCACGGCGGGTGTCGGCATCGGGCCCGACAGCATCACATCGACGCCCGCGGCCGCAAATCCCGCCTCCAATGAAGCCTCAAGCATGTAACCCGATATACGCGTGTCTTTGCCGATCAGCACCGCCGGCCGCAAACCGGGAGACAGCTGCGCCCGGCGCACCAGCACCTCGCCTGCGGCATAACCCAGGCGCACCATGAAGTCCGGCGTGATCGGCGGCTCGCCCACCAGGCCGCGGATACCGTCCGTTCCAAAGTATTTTCTTGTCATCGAGTGCTCAATACAAAATGAGGAGATATCTCCCCTCATACTCCCCCAAATCGGCCCGTTGCAAGATTCATTTTGCAACGGGATCTAAGTATTTCCCACGGCCGCAAGCACCGCCAGAGCCTCCCGCGTCGCTGCAACATCATGCACGCGCAGGATTCTAGCGCCATTTTGCGCCGCGATCAGGGCCGCGGCAATGCTCGCAGCGAGGCGCTCGCCGGCGGGCCTGCCGGTGATCTGGCCCAAAGAGGACTTGCGCGACCAGCCTGCAAGCACCGGCACCGCGAGTACTTCGAATTCCCGCAGATGACGCAGCAGCTCGAGGTTGTGTTCCAGCGTCTTGCCGAAACCGAAGCCTGGATCGATGACAATGCTCTCCGGCGTGATCCCCGCGTCGCGCGCGGCACGCACGCGCTCGAGCAGGAAGGTTTTCACCTCCGCCACCACGTCGGCATAGCTCGGATGCTGCTGCATGGTGCCGGGGGTGCCCTGCATGTGCATCAGGCACACGGCGGCATCGCCAGCCGCCACCGCGGCAACGGCGCCGGGCGCGCGCAATGCGTTGATGTCGTTGATCATGGTGGCACCTTCGGCGAGCGCGGCGCGCATCACCTCCGGCTTGATCGTATCGACCGACAGCGGCACTGGCGCGTCGCGCAAACCCCGCAGTACCGGCAGCAGCCGGCGCAGTTCTTCCTCCGCAGTCACCAGCGCAACCGCACCAGGCCGGCTGGACTCGGCGCCGAGGTCGATCAGATCCGCGCCCTCCTCAATCAGCCGGCGCGCATGGGCTATGGCGGCAGCGGGCTCAAGAAACCTGCCGCCGTCCGAAAATGAATCGGGCGTAACGTTGACCACGCCCATGATCAATGGGCGCTTGAGCGACAGGCGAAAGCGGCCGCAGTGAAGCTGAGCGATCATCGGCCGCGGGGGGGTCTACGCCCCGAAGGTGTCGATCCCCCCTGAGGGGAAAGTCCCCCCAGGGGACAAGGGGGGAACGCCCCCCCTTGTTCGTGCAATAAGGGCCTTTCCCTGGCCGGAGACACTTTGTCTGTTTCCAGACCGTCCAGTTCAAGTTGCTGCAGGCGCCGCAGCGCCAGTGGTGCCGTCTTTCTGCGGCGGCGGCGGCGGCGTGGTACTGGACTGCGTCGGTTTGGGTTGGCGCGGCGCCTTGCCTTCCATGATATCGTTCAACTGATCCGCATCCAGGGTCTCCCACTCGAGCAAGCCCTTCGCCATCGCCTCGACCTTGTCGCTGTTCTCCTCGATCAGGCGCCGCGCCAGGGCATATTGCTCGTCGATGATGCGACGTATCTCCTGGTCGACCTTTTGCAGGGTCACCTCGGAAACGTTCTTATGCGTGGTGATCGACCGGCCGAGAAACACCTCGCCCTCGTTTTCGCCGTAGACCATCGGTCCCAACGCATCCGACATGCCCCATTGCGTCACCATGCGCCGCGCCATCTCCGTGGCGCGTTCGAAGTCATTCGATGCACCCGTCGTCATCTGGTGCATGAATATCTCTTCGGCGATGCGCCCGCCAAACAGCACCGCAATGGTCGAGAGCAGCCGCTCGCGGTCCATGCTGTAGCGGTCTTCCACCGGCAACTGCATGGTCACGCCGAGCGCGCGCCCGCGCGGAATGATGGTGACTTTGTGCACCGGATCGGTCTTGGGCAGGAGTTTCGCCACCACTGCGTGGCCGGACTCGTGATAGGCGGTGTTGCGCCGCTCTTCTTCCGGCATCACCAGTGAGCGCCGTTCCGCGCCCATGATGACCTTGTCCTTGGCGCGCTCGAAATCCTCCATATCGACCAGGCGCTTGTTGTAGCGCGCCGCGAATAGCGCGGCTTCGTTCACCAGGTTGGCGAGGTCGGCGCCGGAGAAGCCGGGCGTGCCGCGCGCGATGATGTCCGCCTTGACGTCCGGCGCCAGCGGCACCTTGCGCATGTGCACCAGCAGGATCTGTTCACGGCCGCGGATATCGGGTAGCGGCACCACCACCTGGCGGTCGAAGCGGCCCGGACGCATCAGCGCCGGGTCGAGTACGTCGGGACGGTTGGTGGCGGCGATCACGATCACGCCGGCGGTAGCCTCGAAACCGTCCATCTCGACCAGCAGCTGGTTCAGCGTCTGCTCGCGCTCGTCGTTGCCCCCGCCCAGTCCCGCGCCGCGCTGGCGGCCAACCGCGTCGATTTCGTCGATAAACACGATACAAGGCGCATGTTTTTTTGCCTGCTCGAACATGTCGCGCACGCGCGCCGCGCCCACGCCGACGAACATCTCGACGAAATCCGATCCCGAAATGGAGAAAAACGGCACCTTGGCTTCACCGGCGATGGCGCGTGCCAGCAGGGTCTTGCCCGTGCCAGGATTACCGACCATCAGCACGCCCTTGGGTATGCGTCCTCCCAGCTTCTGGAACTTGTACGGATCGCGCAGGAAATCGACTAATTCGGAGACCTCCTCCTTCGCCTCCTCGCAGCCGGCCACGTCTGCGAAGGTAACGGTGTTACTCGACTCGTCCAGCATGCGCGCGCGCGATTTGCCGAAAGAGAAGGCGCCGCCGCGGCCACCGCCCTGCATCTGGCGCATGAAGAAGACCCACACGCCGATCAGGAGCAGCATCGGGAACCAGGAGACGAAGATGTTCATCAGCAGCGACGGTTCCTCGTCCGGCTTGGCTTTGATCTTTACGCCGTATTTCAGCAGGTCTGAAATGAGCCAGATGTCGCCGGGGGAATAACTGGTGACGGTTTTGCCTTCGGTGGTCTTGGCCTTGAGGTTGCGGCCCTCGATCACCACTTCGGCGATGCGCCCGGCCCTGACCTCTTCGTAGAACTGCGAGTAGTCCATCGGCGCCTGGGCCGTCTGCCGCGTGTTGAACTGGTTGAACACGGTCATGAGCACCAGGCCGATCACCAGCCAGATCACGAGATTCTTAAACAGATTGTTCAAAATTGCTCCTTCGGTACCACCGATTTGGACAGCTAAACGTTCATGTTACAGGGGCCGGGGGCTGGCAACAAGTCGCCGCTAGTCTTCGCTCCCCGTCCCCGCTTCGAATCCCGCTTTAAACCCTTTGCCCAGCAGATACATTTCGCTTGAGCGTCCGCGCGAAGCTTCAGGCTTTCGCGACCCCACTTTCGCAAAGGATTTGCGCATGCCGCCCAGGAACTCGGTGAAACCGGAGCCCTGGAACACCTTGACCAGCAGCGAGCCGCCGGGTTTCAGGCATTTCCGGGCAAACTCCAGCGCCAGTTCGCATAAATACATGGAACGGGCCTGGTCGCTCACCCCGATACCTGAGATATTGGGGGCAAGATCCGAAATCACAAGGTCTGCCTTGCGCCCACCCAAGGCAGCGATCAGCGCATCGAGCACCGCCTGCTCGCGAAAATCACCCTGGACGAACTCTACTCCCGGCAATGGCGCCATGGGCAGCAGGTCCACGGCGACCACCCTGCCCTTGCCGCCGAGCTTGGCCACAGCCACCTGCGACCAGCTCCCCGGGGCCGCGCCCAGATCGACGACCAGCTGCCCGGGGACCAACAGCCGGTCCTTCTTGTCCAGTTCCATCAGCTTGTAGGCGGCGCGCGAACGATAGCCCTCGGCCTTGGCCCTTTGCACATAAGGGTCGTTGATGTGCTCGCGCATCCACGCCTTGCTGGTCTTGGTCCGGCTCATTTCCCGGCCGGCCTGTTACAATTCGACTTTACCATTGCATTCATTATGAAATCCCTCTCCGCCGCCGAGCGCAAGCTGCTCAAAGCCCGCGCGCATGTACTCAACCCCGTGGTCACGGTGGGCAACGAACGCCTGTCGGCGGCGGTGCTCAAGGAAATAGAAACCAGCCTCAGGGCGCACGATCTGATCAAGATCCGCGTGACCGGCGATGACCGTGACGCGCGCCTGGCCCTGCTGGGCGAAATATGCAACCGCACCGGCGCCTCCCCGGTGCAGCACATCGGCAAGATTCTGGTCGTGTACCGCGAAAGCAGGGAAGCGCCTGCATCGGCTCCAAAAAAACGCGCGGCGCGCAAGCAGCCGCGGCGCACCAAGCGCAGCTATCAGAATACCTGAGCCGCAAAGGGTACATGCGGCGGCTTCTCAGAACGTTGCAGTCAGGTCAGCCTCTCGCCTCACCAAACCGGGTCCGGTGTCCGCGTCTTATTCGTAGCGCACATCGATTATCTCGAATTCGTGCACGCCGCCGGGAGCCTGCACCTCAACCACGTCGCCGGCGTATTTTCCGATCAGCGCGCGGGCAATGGGCGAGCCGATGGAAATCTTGCCGTGCTTGATGTCGGCCTCGTCGTCGCCGACGATCTGGTAGGTCACCTTGTCGCCGCTGGCCTGCGCCTGCAGGTCCACCGTCGCGCCAAACACGCAGCGGCTGTCGGCATCGAGCAGCTTGGGGTCGATCACTTGTGCGTTCGCGAGCTTGCTCTCGATCTCGGCGATGCGGCCTTCGATGAAGCTCTGCCGCTCCTTGGCGGCGTCGTACTCGGCGTTCTCGGATAAATCGCCATGCGAGCGCGCCTCCGCGATCGCACTGATCACGCTGTGCCGATCGACCGTCTTCAGGCGCTGCAGTTCGGCGCGCAACGCTTCGGCGCCCTTGATGGTGAGGGGGGTCTTGCTCATATTCGTGACATCCTAATAAGGGAAATTGGACAAGGGGGCGACGCCCCCTTGTCCACCAAGTGGACTTTCCCCTCAAGGGGGATCGAGACCTTCAGGGCGTAAATCCCCCAAGTCAGGGGAAGCTGTGATTGTGTCACAGACTCAATCACAGCTTCCTCAATTCCTTAATTCAGCTTCTGATGCAGAGCCTGCAACGCGTAGGGAACGAGACCCTGTATATGGCGCATGCCGGTGCAGGCAGCGCGGGCACCCGCAATAGTAGTGTAATACGTGACGCGGCCCTGGAGCGCGCCGTTGCGTATCGACCATGAGTCCTGCACGGCGCTGCGTTTTCCGTCCACAGTGTTAACGATCAGGCTGACCTCGCCGTTCTTGATCATGTCCAGAATGTGCGGCCGGCCTTCGCCCACCTTGTTGACCGTCGTCGCCTTGATCCCATTCTCGGTAAGGACCTGCGCCGTGCCGCGCGTGGCGAGCAGGCCGAAACCCAGATCGATCAGTTCACGCCCGATCTGCACTGCCGCGTTCTTGTCGCTGTTCCGCACGCTGATGAACGCCGTTCCCGTCTTGGGCAGCTTCACTCCGGCCGCAAGTTGCGATTTGACGAAGGCCTCGCCAAAGGACTCACCCACGCCCATCACCTCGCCGGTGGATTTCATCTCCGGTCCGAGAATGGTATCGACGCCGGGGAATTTGATGAAAGGGAACACAGCTTCCTTCACCGAGTAATAAGGCGGAACCACTTCCTTCATCACACCCTGCGCGTCCAGGCTCGTACCCACCATGCAGCGCGCGGCGATCTTGGCCAGCGGCAGGCCGCTCGCCTTGGACACGAAAGGCACGGTGCGCGAAGCGCGCGGGTTGACTTCGAGCACGAACACCGCGTCGTCCTGAATGGCGAACTGCACGTTCATCAGACCGACCACGTTCAGCGCCATGGCCATCTGCACCGTCTGCGCCCGCAGTTCCTGCTGCAATCCGGCGGACAGGGAGAACGGCGGCAGCGAACAGGCCGAGTCGCCCGAATGCACACCCGCCTGTTCGATGTGCTCCATGATGCCGCCGATCAGCACCCGCCGGCCGTCGCAGATGGCATCGACGTCGACTTCGATGGCATCGTTGAGGAAGCGGTCGAGTAGCACCGGCGAATCGTTGGAGACCTTCACCGCCTCGCGCATGTAGCGCTCCAGGTCGCGCTGTTCATGCACGATTTCCATGGCGCGGCCGCCGAGTACGTAGCTCGGCCGCACCACCAGGGGATAGCCGATTTCTGCGGCGAGCCTGAGCGCGTCGGCCTCGTTGCGCGCGGTCCGGTTCGGCGGCTGCTTCAGGCCCAGATCGTGCAGCAACTTCTGGAAGCGCTCGCGATCCTCGGCCACATCGATCATGTCCGGGCTGGTGCCTATGATGGGCACGCCGTTCGCCTCCAGGGCGCGCGCGAGCTTCAGCGGCGTCTGCCCGCCGTACTGCACCACCACGCCGCAGGGCTTCTCTTTATCCACGATCTCGAGTACGTCCTCCAGCGTGAGCGGCTCGAAGTAGAGGCGGTCGGAAGTGTCGTAGTCGGTGGAGACGGTCTCCGGGTTGCAGTTGACCATGATGGTCTCATAGCCGTCCTCCCGCAGCGCGAGCGCGGCGTGAACGCAGCAATAGTCGAACTCGATCCCCTGTCCGATGCGGTTGGGACCGCCCCCCAGCACCATGATCTTGTTGCGACTGGTAACGTTCGCTTCGCACTCTTCCTCGTAGGTTGAGTACATGTAGGCGGTATTGGTCGCGAATTCCGCGGCGCAGGTATCGACGCGCTTGTACACCGGCCGCACGCGCAGCGCATGGCGGCGTTCGCGCACCCTGCGATCCGTGGTACCGAGAAGTTTAGCCAGGCGCCGGTCGGAAAAGCCGTTGCGCTTGAGGGTAAGCAGCGCCTGGGCATCGAGGTCTTCCAGGCCTTTGCCTTTCAATTCCTTCTCCTGTCTCACCAGATCCTCGATCTGCGCCAGGAACCAGGGATCGATATGCGTGTCGCCCTGGATTTGCTCGAACGAAAGGCCGCAGCGGAAGGCATCGGCCACGTACCAGATGCGTTCCGGTCCAGGGTCGCCGAGTTCGGTCTCGAGCACCTCCGGATCGGTGGTCTTCTCGTCCAGGCCGTCGGCACCGGTCTCCAGGCCGCGCAATGCCTTCTGGAACGACTCCTGGAAGGTGCGCCCTATGGCCATCACCTCGCCCACCGACTTCATCTGCGTGGTGAGACGGCTGTTCGCTTGCGGGAATTTCTCGAAAGCGAAGCGCGGGATCTTGGTGACGACGTAATCGATGCTCGGCTCGAACGAGGCCGGCGTCGCGCCGCCGGTGATCTCGTTTGCGAGTTCATCCAGAGTGTAGCCCACGGCGAGCTTGGCCGCTACCTTGGCGATGGGGAAGCCGGTCGCCTTGGAGGCGAGCGCCGAGGAGCGCGACACGCGCGGGTTCATCTCGATCACCACCATCTTGCCGTCGGCGGGATTGATCGCGAACTGTACATTGGAGCCGCCGGTCTCCACCCCGATCTCGCGCAACACCGCGATCGAGGCGTTACGCATGATTTGGTATTCCTTGTCGGTCAGCGTCTGCGCCGGCGCCACGGTGATCGAGTCGCCGGTGTGCACGCCCATGGGATCCAGGTTCTCGATCGAGCAGATGATGATGCAGTTGTCGGCCTTGTCGCGCACCACCTCCATCTCGAACTCTTTCCAGCCGATCACCGATTCCTCGATCAGCAGTTCCTTGGTCGGGGAGGCATCCAGGCCGCGCTCGCAGATCGCGACGAACTCATCGCGGTTGTACGCTATCCCGCTGCCGGAACCGCCCAAAGTGAACGAGGGCCGGATCACCACCGGGTAGCCGATCGCCGCCTGCACCTGCAGCGCCTCCTCCAGGCTGTGTGCGAGCATGGAACGCGGGCAGTCCAGTCCGATCGATTTCATCGCCTGCTTGAATCTCTCGCGATCTTCAGCCTTGTCGATGGCCTCGCGCGAGGCGCCTATCATTTCCACGCCGTATTTTTCCAGCACGCCGTGCCGCGCGAGGTCAAGCGCGCAGTTCAGCCCCGTCTGTCCGCCCATGGTCGGGAGCAGCGCGTCCGGCCGCTCCTTGGCGATGATGGCCTCGACCATCTGCCAGTTCACCGGCTCGATATAAGTGACGTCGGCCATCTCCGGATCGGTCATGATGGTCGCCGGATTGGAGTTGACCAGGATGACCTTGTAGCCCTCCTCGCGCAGCGCCTTGCAGGCTTGCGCGCCGGAATAGTCGAACTCGCAGGCCTGGCCGATGATGATCGGGCCGGCGCCGATGATCAGGATGCTGCGGATGTCGGTGCGTTTTGGCATTAGAGATCGATCACAGAAAAACTGAACGACGCGAAGGAAAGGCGGAACCGCGCAATACCGTTGCGTCCGTCGCGGTTCATGCTTTCTTGTCTTCCATCAACTTCACGAAACGGCCGAACAGGTAGCCGATATCGTGCGGGCCGGGACTCGCCTCCGGATGGCCCTGGAAACAGAACGCCGGCCGGTCGGTGCGCGCCATGCCCTGCAGGCTGCCATCGAACAACGATACGTGAGTCGGCCGCAGGGTGGCCGGCAACGTCGCCTGATCGACCGCAAAGCCGTGGTTCTGGCTGGTGATCACCACCTTGCCCGAGTCGAGGTCCTTCACCGGGTGATTCGCGCCGTGGTGGCCGAACTTCATTTTCATGGTCTTGGCGCCCGATGCGAGGCCCAGCAACTGATGCCCCAGGCAGATGCCGAAAGTCGGTGTGCCGCTGGCGACGATTTCGCGTATTGCCTCGATGGCGTAATCGCATGGCTCGGGATCGCCCGGACCGTTGGAAAGGAACACACCGTCAGGTTTCGCCGCGAGCAGCGCCTTTGCCGGCGTCTGCGCCGGGAACACCGTCACCTTGCAGCCGCGTTCGGACAGAAGGCGCAGGATGTTGCGCTTGATACCGTAATCGTACGCGGCGACATGAAAACGATGGCTGTCGATCTTGCGGTAGCCTTCGCCCAGTTCCCATGCGCCCTCGTCCCACTCGTACGGCTCACGCACCGACACCACCTTGGCCAGGTCCATGCCGGCGAGACCAGGAAACTCGCGCGCCATGCCAAGCGCGCGCGCGACATCCGCCTCGGCGAGCACCCCACCGTGGGCGGCGGCAATGAGGCAACCTGCTTGAGCACCGGTGGTGCGCAGCATGCGGGTGAGTTTGCGCGTATCGATGCCGGCGATGGCGACGATCTTGTTGGTTTTGAGGTAGCCCGACAGGTCTTGCTCGCTGCGCCAGTTCGAGACGCGCAGCGGCAGGTCGCGGATCACCAGGCCGGCGGTATGCACCTGCGCCGATTCCTGGTCTTCCCGGTTGACGCCTGCATTGCCGATATGGGGATGAGTCAGCGTGACGATCTGACGGCAATAGGAGGGATCGGTTAGGATTTCCTGGTAGCCGGTCATGGCGGTGTTGAATACCACCTCGCCTACCGTGCTGCCAGCGGCACCGATGCCGGAGCCTTGAAATACCGTCCCGTCTGCGAGCGCAAGAATAGCAGGCGGGAACGGCGAGGACACGGCTAACTCCAGGATTTATATACAGAAACGGGACATGGACAGTATCTGTCCCGTCCCGTCAAACTTGCTAATTGTACTCCGGATCTGCGTTTCGCGCCAAACGCGGCAGTGTGAGCCTGGTTCGTGACCCGTGACCCGTGACCCGTGGTTCGTGGTTCGTAGTTTGAAGAGGGAACCGCGAACAACCGCCCACAAACTACACGCTAACTTGCGGAACTTACTTCAGCCCAAGCACGTCCTGCATATCGTACAAACCCGACGCCTTATCGCGCAGGAAATGCGCCGCGCGCAGCGCGCCCGCGGCGTAGGTCATGCGGCTTTGCGAACGCACCGTCACTTCGACGCGCTCGCCGCTGCCAGCGAAAATCACAGTGTGCTCGCCGACGATGTCACCGCCGCGGATCGCGTGAAAACCGATGCTCTTCGCATCGCGCTCCCCAGTGTCGCCCTGGCGCCCATACACGGCGCAGCTTTTCAGGTCACGGCCCAGCGCCGCGGCGACCACTTCGCCCAGCCTGAGCGCCGTGCCCGAGGGCGCATCCACCTTTTGCCGGTGATGGGCCTCGACGATCTCGACGTCGTAAGCGTCGCCCATGATTTTCGCCGCGACCTCGGCCAATTTGAATGTGGCGTTGACGCCGACGGCCATATTGGGCGCGAACACGATCGCGATCCGGTTCGCCGCAGCGGCGATGCGCTGTTTGCCCTCCGCACTGAAACCGGTCGTGCCGATCACCATCTTCGTCCCCGACTTCACACAGGCGTCCAGGTGCAGCAGACTGCCCTCGGGCCGGGTAAAATCGATCAGGCAGTCGGAGGCCGCAATACCGGTCGTATAGTCCGCGCTGATGGCTACGCCCAAGGCACTCCCGAGGGCCTCGCCCGCGTCCTTGCCGAGGTAAGGGCTACCCGCGACTTCCAGTGCCGCGGACAGCTTCAGGTTCTCGCTCGACAACATCGCCTCGATCAAGGTGCGGCCCATGCGCCCGGAACTGCCGGCGATAGCGATTCTCATGCTTCCGCCCCCCTCAAAACTTCACCTTATCCTTTAATCGTTCCCACCAGCTTTTTTCCTGCGGCTTGGCGTCCGCGGACGGTACCGGCGCGGCCGCCGGCTTGGGCGCCTCTGAGCTTGTCTGTGCGGCCGGTGCGGACGGCGGCGCCCCAGCGGTTGCCGGCACCTGTTGCGCTTCGGGCTTCGCCTCAGGTGTCTTGACCCCGGCCGCATCCATGTTGGCCGCAGGTATCACGTCGCCCTCGATGCGCTTCAGCTTGCCGTCCTCGAACAATACCGCGAGCGTGCGTTGTTCCAGTTCGCGGGAATTTGCCCTCTGGCGCCGGAACACGTAGTCCCAGCGGTCGGCGTGGAAACTATCGGTGATAAGCGGCGTGCCCAGGACAAAGCGCACCTGATCCTTGGTCATGCCGAGCTTTAACTGCGACACCATCTCCTGGGAAACGAAATTGCCCTGCTGGATTTCGATTCGATAGGGCGTGATGTCCGGCATAGGCAAGCGCGCCGAGCCGCAGGAAACGAGGAATAGGGCGGCTATGGCCGCCATTGCGCGTAAAAACATGGATGCAATTCGTTTTCAAAGACGGTAAAACGCGATATCATAACCTAGTTCACAGTCCTCATCGATCAGCGCATGAGCAAACCTCAAGATCTCAAGACCATCGGCCTCAAGGCTACCGCGCCTCGCCTCAAGATTCTCAACCTGTTCGAAAAGAGCAAAGTGCGGCACCTGTCCGCCGAGGACGTCTACAAGCTCTTGGTCGCCGACGGGCTGGACACCGGCCTGGCCACAGTCTATCGGGTACTTACCCAGTTCGAGCATGCAGGCTTGCTGCAACGGCATCATTTCGAATCCGGCCGCGCCGTGTTCGAGCTCAACGCAGGCACGCATCACGATCACCTTGTGTGCCTGCAGTGCGGGCGGGTCGAAGAATTCTACGACGCCGAGATCGAACAACGCCAGAACAAGATCGCCAAACGGCGCGGCTTCGTCATTACCGAGCACTCGCTGCACCTGTACGCCGATTGCATCAAAACCGATTGTCCGCATAAGACGTAACTGACGGAAGGCGAGACTGCGTTCTTGCCTTTCCGATTTCCCCGCCTCGTTGCCCGCGCGCCTGTCGCTTCTTGGAAGCCTTCCTCACCTCCACCCTGCTGGTTGCCGTCGCCGAGATCGGTGACAAGACCCAACTCCTTTCCTTCGTTCTCGCCGCGCGGCTGCGCCAGCCCTGGGCCATTATCGCCGGCATCCTTGTAGCTACGATTGCCAATCATGCGCTGGCCGGTTCGGTCGGCGCGTGGCTCGCGCATCTCGCGGGGCCGGGAGTTGTGCAGTGGGTGGCCGGGCTCCTGTTCATCGGCTTCGGCCTGTGGGCCCTGCATCCGGATGCGCTCGACGACGATCCGAAAATCCACCGCGCCGGCGCCTTTGTAACCGCGCTGATCGCTTTTTTCCTCGCGGAAATGGGCGACAAAACGCAACTTGCCACCGTCGCCCTGGCCGCGCGCTTCGACAACCTGGCGGCAGTGGTGCTGGGCACGACGCTGGGCATGATGCTCGCGAACGTGCCGGCGGTGATGATCGGCGGGAAACTCGCCACGCGCCTGCCGATGAAGGCGATACGCTTCTCCGCGGCAGGGCTTTTCATGCTCGCCGGCGCGCTCACCCTCGTCGGCTGGCAGGCCTAGCGGGCCGGCCCTGTAGGGCGTATCCTGACGCGGGATGGCTACAATGACGCAAACCGACCAGCATGGCCGAGAGCAAAACTGAACCCACTATGGATCTGCTGCTCTGGCGTCACGCCGACGCCGAAGACGGGATGCCCGACGCCGGACGCGCCCTCACTAAAAAGGGACTGAAGCAGGCAAAGCTGGTGGCGCAATGGCTCAAACCGCGGCTGCCAGGCGACTACGTCATCCTGGTGAGTCCGGCCAAGCGCGCGCAGCAAACCGCCGCGGCGCTGGATCTGCCCTACACCACGGAGCGACGCATTGGCGTGCAGGCGGATATCGCCGAGCTTATCGCCGCCGGCAACTGGCCGGAGCGCAAGGGCATGGTCATCCTCGTCGGCCATCAGCCTACGCTGGGGCAACTCGCGGCCCGGCTGCTTTCGGGAAGACCATCCGACTGGAACATCAGGAAAGGGGCGCTGTGGTGGTTTTCCAGTCGCACGCGCTACGGCGATACCCAGACCGTGCTGAGGGCGGTCATCAGCCCGGACCTTGTCCAGGAACCCGCCGCAAAATGAATTTTGCAATGGACCGATTTCGGGGAACATAAGGTGAGGTATCCCCTCATTTTGAATTGAGGTTCCAAGCGAGCGCGGGATATCAGCGTTAGTTCAAGCTGCCTTGGCCGCGGTATCCCGCAGTGGCTTCATTTCCAGGCGCAGCCCGATCGACTTCCATTCGTCCGCTTCATCGGCAAGCGCCGCCGCGCTCAAGGGACGATTCTCCAGCAACGCGTCCGGCAACAACAGACGGAAGCCGCTTTCGGTCATCTCGCAGGCCAGCTGCGGCAGATCTGAATCCGTGCGACTGCGGCAAAACAAACTTGCCAGGCGCAGGCAGAACACAAGCGCCCAATCGGCTGGAACAGGGCTCAGGTCCTCCAGCTTGGCGAGTTTGCCGCGATGAGCGAGCACCAGCCGCGCCAACTGCGCCTGCTCCATGCGCGAGAAACCGGGCATGTCGGCATTGGCGATGACGTAGGCCGAGTGCTTGTGGTAGCCGTTGTGGGCGATGGAGATGCCGATCTCGTGCAAAGCGGCGGCCCAGGCGAGCGTTTGCCCTGCATGCGCGTCGCGTTCGGTCTCGGTCATCAGCCGGTGCAATCTGGCCGCGAGTTCGGCCACGCGCTGCGCCTGAGCGGTGTCGACATGGTAGCGGCGCATGAATTGCCGCACCGTCACCGCGCGCATGTCGTGTTTTTGCACCCGACCGAGCAGGTCGTAGAGCACGCCCTGGCGCAACGCCGCGTCCGACACGCTCATGTGCTCGATGCCGAGTTCGGTAAACGCGGCGCACATGATGGCCAATCCACCTGGCAGGATAGAGGCACGGTCCGCGCGCATGCCGGGCAACGACAGGCTCTCGACGTCGCCCGCCTTGAGGAATGCGCTCCGGAGTTTGTCCAGGCCGGCGGCCGAAATGCCATGCTCGCTCCAGCCGTTCGCTTCGAGGATGGCGGCGATCGAGCGCGCGGTGCCGGACGAACCGACGACCCCGGCCCAGCCGCGCCGGGTGTACTGCTTGACTATGGTCTGCAACTCGCTACTCGCCGCAAGTTCCGCCTGCTTGAACGCGGGCTTCTCGACCCTGCCGTCGGCAAAATATTTCAGACTGTAACTGACACAGCCCATGTACAGGCTGTCCATCAGCTCCGGCTGCACACCGGTGCCGATGATGAATTCGGTCGAACCGCCGCCGATGTCCATCACCAGGCGTTTGTCCCGGCTGAGCGGCAGGCTGTGCGCCACACCGAGGTAAATCAGCCGCGCTTCCTCGCGCCCGGCAATGACTTCGATCGGGAATCCCAGCGCCTCCTTCGCCTCGGCCAGGAACTGGCGCGAGTTCTTGGCCACGCGTAGCGCGTTGGTGCCGACGACGCGCACCGCCTCTGAGGGAAAACCCCGCAACCGGTCGGAGAAGCGCCGCAGCGCTTCCAGCGCGCGCACCTGGGTGGCGCGGTCGATGCGCTTGTCGCGCGTCAGTCCCGCGCCCAGGCGCACCTGCTCGCGCAAGCCATCGAGCAAATAGATCTGGTCGTCGACAATACGGCCGATCTGCAGGTGAAAGCTGTTGGAACCGAGGTCGACCGCGGCAAGAGTCTCGTATTGCATGGCACAATTACCTTAGCACCTGTAACCTGGACACGCAATGAATTTGGACAGAACCAAGAATCATTCATTGGCCGTTTTCACACACTTCGGCAAAACGTACTTTTTCTGCTACATTGGGCCGTTGAACTACCGTGTTCAAATAGATAAACGCGATGCCTGCAAAACCAACCCTGCTCCTCAACCGGGAAATCGGCATCCTGGAATTCAACCGCCGCGTGCTGGCCCAGGCCGAGGACGCGGATATGCCGCTGCTCGAACGCCTGAAGTTCCTGTGCATTGTCAGCAGCAATCTGGACGAATTCTTCGAGATCCGCGTCGCCGAACTGAAGGAGACTATCCGCGTCAATCTGTCCGGCACCGGGCTCGACGGCATGAGCCCGCTCGAAGTCTTTGCCGCGGTCAATCGCGTCGCGCACGAGCTGGTGGAGCGCCAATACCGGTTGCTCAACGAAAAAATCCTGCCCGAACTGGATAAGGCGGGCGTGCGTTTCCTGCGCCGCAACGATCTCAACGAGGCGCAGCGCGCGTGGATACGCGATTATTTCTTTAACGAAATGATGCCCGTGCTCACGCCCATCGGCCTGGATCCGGCGCATCCCTTCCCGCGCGTGTTCAACAAGAGCCTGAATTTCGCCGTGGAACTGGAGGGACGCGACGCCTTCGGCCGCGCCTCGCGCGCAGCCATCGTGCAGGCGCCGCGCATACTGCCGCGGTTGATCAAGCTGCCGCGTGAGTTGCGTCACGGCAAGGAGCAGAACTTCGTCTTCCTCTCTTCCGTCCTGCACGAGCATGCATCCGAGCTGTTCGCCGGCATGATCGTGCGCGGCTGCTACCAGTTTCGCGTCACGCGCAACAGCGACCTGTTCGTGGACGAGGAGGAAGTGAAGAACCTGCGCACCGCGCTGCAGGGCGAGTTGCCGCAGCGCAACCTGGGCGCCGCGGTGCGCCTGGAGGTCGCCGACAACTGCCCGCAGGCAATGGCCGATTTCCTGCTGCAGCAGACCGAACTCGGCCCCGACGACCTGTACCGGGTCAACGGCCCGGTCAACCTGGTGCGCCTGATGCAGATCCCCGAGCTCGTCAGTCGGCCCGATCTGCAGTTCCCGAGCTTTCGTCCCGGCCGGCCCGCGGCATTGGAAAAACGCGCCGACATCTTCGCCGCGGTACGCAAGGGCGACGTGTTGCTGCACCACCCGTTCCAGTCGTTCACACCGGTGGTCAATTTCATCCAGCAGGCGGCTAAGGATCCGCAGGTCGTCGCGATCAAACAGACGGTCTATCGCATCGGCACCGACTCCGCCATCATGGAAGCCCTGATCGAGGCCGCCACCAGCGGCAAGGAGGTGACGCTGGTGGTGGAACTGATGGCGCGCTTCGAGGAAGAAGCCAACATCAACTGGGCGGAGCGGCTGGAAGAGGTCGGCGCGCACGTGGTCTACGGCGTCGTCGCCCACAAGACCCACGCCAAGATGGTGCTGGTGGTGCGGCGCGAGGACGGGAAGCTGCGCCGCTATGTGCACCTGGGTACCGGCAACTATCATCCACGCACCGCGCGGCTGTACACCGACTTTGGCCTGTTCACCTGCAACAAGGATGTCTGCGCCGACGTCAACGAAGTGTTCAAGCAACTTACCGGCCTGGGCAAGTCGGAAGCGCTGCATCACCTGTGGCTGGCGCCCTTTACCTTGCACGCGAAAATCATCGCGGCAATCAAGAACGAAACCCGCCTCGCGAAGGCGGGCAAGCCCGGGCGCATAATCGCCAAAATGAATGCTCTGCTCGAGCCGACAGTCATCGAGGCGCTGTATGCGGCCTCGCAAGCCGGGGTGCGCGTCGACCTGGTGGTGCGCGGCGTGTGCGCACTGCGCCCCGGCGTTCCCGGCCTGTCGGAAACCATAAAGGTGCGCTCCATCGTGGGCCGGTTTCTGGAACATACTCGCATCTTTTATTTTTATGGCGATGGCGCCGAGAATGTCTATCTGTCCAGCGCCGACTGGATGGACCGCAATTTCTTTCGCCGCGTCGAACTATGCTTTCCGGTGCTCGACAAGAAACTCAAGCAGCGCGTAATCAAGGAGGGGCTCAAGCCCTACCTCAAGGACAACCGACAGGCCTGGGACATGCGCGCCGATGGCCACTACACGCGCAAGAATCCGCGCGGCACCCTGCCGCGCTCGGCGCAAATGATGCTGTTGGGCGAACTCGCCCAGGAGTAAGCCCGCTGCGCTCGGATCACGCGCACCGGCTTATCCATACAACCTGTGGGTAAACCCTTCCGGCGGCTTGCGCCGCACGCGTAACCTGTCAATTCGTAATGATTTTTTTCGGAGCGGTACGAAAACAAGCAGTTCCGGTCACCGCTGTCCGATTTCTCGTTTGCAAATTGCACGGTCGTATTCTTTTCGGACATCGCCCGCGGCTGTTGTTACAATTCCGTCCCGAACAGGCGCACCTTCAGAAACGCTCCCATACCACCTAGAAACAACAACTCCATCTTCCAGTCGAGGTCGCGATGTTTGCCCGCTTCATGCCGCGTCAAGGCAAGTTTTTCGAAATGTTCAACGAGCACGCCGAACTGATCGTCCAGGGCAGCCGCGAACTGGCCGCGCTGATGGCGAGCGGCGACGATCTCGAGCGCCGCGCCCACAATGTCGAGTCGATAGAAAAGCGCGGCGACAGGATCACCCGCAGCACGATCGAACTGCTGCACAAGACATTCATCACGCCAATAGACCGCGAAGATATCCATCAGCTGATCTCCGAAATGGACAACATCCTCGATCTGATCGAGGACTCGGCGCAGTTGATGTTTTTGTACGACGTGCGCGTGCTGCCGCCGGACGCGAAGAAACTAGCGGACCTTTGCGTGGAATGCTGCGAGAAGGTCAAAGGGGCGGTCGTCCTGCTCTCCAGCATGGACAACGCGGATGCGATCATGGCGATCTGCCAGGACATAGACCGGCTCGAATCCGAGGCCGACCACGTGATGCGCGCGGCTATGGGACGGCTGTTCCGGGAGGAGCCCGACGTGCGCGAGTTGATCAAGCTGCGCACGGTGTATGAGCACCTGGAGACGGTGACGGACCACTGCGAGGACGTGGCCAACATCATCCAGGGCATCGTAATCGAAAACGCTTGATTCGCTCCGCACGACAATCAAAGGGCAGCAAGTGAGTTTCCACATCCTCGTGTTCCTGGTCGCGCTCGCGCTGGCGTTCGATTTCCTGAACGGTTTTCATGACGCCGCCAACTCCATCGCTACCATCGTGTCGACGCGCGTGATGCGGCCGCAGTGGGCGGTCGCGTGGGCGGCGTTTTTCAATTTCATCGCCTTCCTGTTTTTCGGCCTGCTGGTCGCCGCCACCGTGGGCAAGGGCATCATCGATCCGGCCGTCGTCGATCACTATGTCGTGTTCGGAGCGCTGGTCGGGGCGATCAGTTGGAACATCATTACCTGGTATTTCGGCATTCCCTCGAGCTCGTCGCATGCCCTGATCGGCGGGCTCGCCGGCGCGGCGGTGGCCAAGGGCGGCGTGGATACGCTAGTCGCAAGCGGCTTCCTCAAGACCATGGCGGCCATCGTGCTGTCGCCGGCGCTCGGGCTGGTGCTGGGCGCCGCGTTGATGATTCTGGTATCCTGGATTTGCGCGGATGCCACGCCGCGCCGCGTCGATCGCTGGTTCCGCCGGTTGCAGTTCGTCTCGGCCTCGTTCTACAGCCTTGGACACGGCGGCAACGACGCGCAAAAGACCATGGGCATCATCTGGATGCTGCTGATCGCCGCCCAAGTGACCGGACCGAAGGATCCCTTACCGTTCTGGGTAGTGATGGCCTGTCAGTCGGCGATGGGGCTCGGCACCTTGTTCGGCGGCTGGCGCATCGTCAAAACCATGGGCCAGAAAATCACCAAACTCAAACCCGTGGGCGGCTTCTGCGCGGAGACCGGCGGCGCGATCACCTTGTTTCTAGCGACCTGGCTGGGCGTGCCGGTCTCGACCACCCACACCATTACCGGCGCCATCATCGGCGTCGGCTCGGTGCACAAACTCAACGCGGTGCGCTGGGGCGTGGCCGGCAACATCGTCTGGGCCTGGGTCCTGACCATTCCATGCTCGGCTTTCATCGCCGCGGTTGCTTGGTTCCTGGGCCAGCAATATCTGTAGTCGTTGGCCCGGCCCTTTCGACACCGTGCACACGGGCATCTCCGCCGAGAATCTCGCCACTTGAACGCGTTTGACTGCCTTGCCTGCGGCGCATGCTGCGCCTATTCGCAATCCTGGCCGGTATTCATCGGGGATGGCGATGGCGAGGGCATTCCGGAGGAGCTGATCGATTTCGACCGCGGGCGCATGCTGTGCCACGGCAATCGCTGCTCGGCGCTCACGGGCGAGGTTGGAAGCCGGGCGCAATGCAGCGTCTACGAAAACCGGCCCCTGGTGTGCCGCGAGTTTCAGCCGGGGTCGGAGGATTGCATCATGGTCCGGCGCAGCTTCGGTCTGCCCGCGGCGTAATAACGGACAAGCCGCTGAACCGCGGCTAGAACTCCAGGCTCTCCTGGATCGCGGCGATGCCCGCCTTGGCGCAGGCTTCGTCCGCCTCGCCACCCGGTGCGCCGGACACGCCGATCGCGCCCAGCATCTGGCCGCCGCCCTCGATGATCATGCCGCCGCCCAGGATCACTACACGGGGCAGGTTGCGCAGCCCGCTCTGCGGCTTGCCCGGCTGAGTCAATTCGACCAGCGCACCGGTATTGCTGCGAAAACTCACCGCGGTCCAGGCCTTGCCGCCGGCGGTGCGCGGCGTATGCGGCCCCGCGTAACGATCGCGCAGCACCACCTGCACCACACCGCTGCGATCGACCACCGCGACCGCCACCTGCCAGCCGCTGTCGCGGCATTTCTTCAAAGCCGCCTGTGCTGCTTTGAGCGCGGTCTCGACCGTCAGGTTGCGCGTGGCATAAGTAGCTGCGTCCTGGGCCGGAACCAAGCCGGAGGAAATCAGCAGCGCCGCGCACAGGAACATGCCTGCTCCTGCTCTCATCTCGTTCTCCTCATGCTATGCTCGCCCCGCGATTCGAGGTCAAGGCCGCGCGCCAAGCGCCATTCAATGTCAATATACCGCAGCAACCGCATCTCTGTCTTGAATTTGGTCGATCCGTGCCGATTTCTCTCCGCCACCTCGCAACCCTGAGCCTGCTCCTCGCGTTGACCCCTATTCGCGCGTTCGCCGCGCGGCCTTTCGTCACCGATGACGCTCGCATCGTCGACGCCGGCGGCTGCCAGATAGAGACTTTCGTCAAGAAGCAAGGCGATTTCGGCGAGCGTGAGGTGTGGTTCTTGCCCGGCTGCAATCCAAGCGGAAATCTCGAACTCACCTTCGGTGGGCTGAATATCCGGAACGATGCCGATGGGCGCGCCAGCACGCTCATCGCACAGGGCAAGACCATGCTCAAGCCGCTGCAGGCCAATGACTACGGGGTGGCCCTTACACTGGGTGCGATACGGCAGCGTCCGTTCGCCGCTGACCCGGCGTCACGCTGGAGCCCGTTTTTCAATCTCATCTCGAGCGCTTCTTTGCAAAGCGACGCGATCACCATTCACCTCAACGCGGGCGCTCTGGACGACCGCAACGCCAGGGTAATGCGCCCAACCTGGGGCTTCGGCGGGGAGATCCTGGTCGGGCCGCGCCTTTACGCGATCGTCGAGAGCTACGGCCAAAAAGGGGAAAAGACCAGCCAGCAGATCGGCCTTCGCCTCTGGGTCGTGCCCGGGCGCTTGCAGGTCGACGGCACGCTGGGCTCGCAGCGCAGCGGCTCTCGTGCGCGCAACTGGATGTCCCTGGGACTCAGGCTCCTGTTCTGAGCCGGCCGACCCGCCGCCGGCACTACAAATTCCGTTCCATCCGCTCGACAATCGTCTTGATGATCTTGAGGCGCGCGAAATACTTGTCCTCCGCCTCGACCACGGTCCAAGGCGCGATCTCGGTGCTGGTGCGGTCTATCATGTCGCACACCGCCTGTTCGTATTCACCCCATTTCTTGCGGTTGCGCCAGTCCTCTTCGGTGATCTTGAAGCGCTTGAAGCTGGTCTTCTGGCGCAAGGTGAAGCGCTTGAGTTGTTCCTCCGCGGTGATCTGCAGCCAGAACTTGCACACGATCGCGCCGCCGTGCACCATCTGCTCCTCGAAATCGTTGATCTCACTGTAGGCGCGCATCCAGTCGGCAACGCCGCAGAAGCCTTCGACGCGCTCCACCAACACGCGTCCGTACCACGAACGGTCGAAGATGGTGATGCGCCCGCGCCGCGGCGCATGGCGCCAGAAACGCCACAAATACGGCTGCGCGCGCTCCTCTTCGGTCGGCGCCGCCACCGGTACCACCTGGAAATGGCGGGCATCGATGGCGCCGGTGATGCGCCGGACCGCCCCGCCCTTGCCCGCCGCGTCCGAACCCTCGAACAGCAGGATCAAGGAGTGTTTCTTGAAATATTTTTTATTGCGCGACAGCAGGTTCAGCCGGCCCTGCCACTTCTCCAGCTGCGTTTCGTACTTTTCCTTGGTGATTTTCTGCGTCATGTCGAGATTGCGCAGCAGTCCGAGGTTGTCCATTTCCGGCAGCGGCGGCACTTGCACCCGCCGCTCCTTGTAGTTGCTTTTCTCCAGCCGCTTTTTCATCGCATCGAGCAGCATCTTGCCCACCGTGAGGCTGCGGTAGCGCGAATCCATGCCCTCGACCACGGTCCAGGGCGCATTGGCATTGCTGGTTTCGCGCAGCGCACGTTCGGAGACCTCCCGGAAAGTGTCGTAGATCTTGAAGCGCTCCCAGTCCAGCTTGGTAACGCGCCAGCGGGTGAGCGGATCCTTCTCCAGCTCCCGCATGCGCTCTTTTTGCTGCTTCTTGCTCAGGTGAAACCAGAACTTGAGCAGCAGCACACCCTCGTCGCAGAGCATATTCTCGAAACGCACTATCTCCTCGAGGCTGCCCTTCAGGGCGGCATCGTCCGCCTGCCCCAGCACCCGGCTCACGATCGGGGCGGTGTACCAGGAACCGAACATGATGCCGATCTTGCCCTTGGGCGGCAGTTCGCGCCAGAAGCGCCACATCCGCGGCCGCTCCGCCTCTTCGTCCGAGGCGTCGCCGAAGGCGCGCGTCTGGATGTGGCGCGGGTCCATCCATTCGTTGAGCAGGTTGACCGTTTCGCCTTTGCCGGCCCCGTCCACCCCGCCGATCAGGATCAGCACCGGGAATTTGCGCGCCTGCGCCAGATCGAATTGCGCGTTTAGCAGGGCCTCGCGCAATTTGGGCTCCTGCCTGGCATAGATTTGCTTCGTGATCTTGTGGCCCAGCTCCGCGGATTCAAACATGGCTACCCCCTCTCGGAATTTGCATGCGGTGATTTCCAGAACGGTTTCTGCCTCTGCCAATGATCCCAAGCGCGGCCAAGCGCGTCGATCTGCAGGTGTGTACTGGCTGCGCTCCAGCCTTGTATCATGCCACTAACGCGCGCATCGGTCGAACGCGCCCCCGCCTCTACTTCGGGCAGCAAGCGCAGCAAGGTCGCCGCATCGTTCAGGCCGCCCAGCACGTCCTGCATGGCGGCAAGTGACTGGACGTAAGGCCGCACCCGTCTTTTCGGGAACAGTGCCGCGAAAAATTCCGCCGCATAGCGCAGCTTCTTGGCCGTGATGCGGAGGCGATGGCGCCCGGCGGTATCGAGCTCCTGCAGGCGTTTGCCGCGCTTTTCCAGAGCGGCTGCGCGCTGCTGCAGCAGGCTCGCGGCAAAGCCGTCCACCGGCAGGGCAAGCGCCGCCCGCTCCTGCATCCAGGCGCCTTCGGCCAGCAGCCGTCCCAGTTCCAGCCACAGGCGCTGCCACGCCGCCGAGGCGACGACTCCCTGCGCCGTGCGCAGGTGTGCGCGCCCCAATCTGAGGCAGCGCCGCTCGAACACAATCACCGCAGATTCGTCGGCACGCTGCTGTCGCAGTGCGCGCAGCATCTCGTGCACGAACACGTCCCAGTCGCGCGCCTTCCCCAGTACCGCGTTCTGCTCGCGCAATTGGTTCGTGATCAACGCGAACGCGGGTTGCGGGATCGCCGTTTTGAACAGGCTGAAGCAAGCACGCAAGCGCCGCAACCCGACCCGCATCTGATGCAGATACTCCGGATCCCTGCCCGCGAGAAAACCGGTCTCGTTCGACAGCAGATGCGCCATGCAGCTGCGCACGACGGCGATAAAAGCGGTGGCCACACTGCCCTGCCGATCAACCTCGAGTTGCCGCGCCCTGACCGGGCGCGCCGGCACCTTGCGCGCCAGCGCGTAACCGCGCTCGGCCTTGCTCACCAGTCCCAGACGCAGCGGCACGCGCTCGACCAGTTCCAGCGCCAATTCGTACAAACGCACGGGGCTGCCCGCGAGCAGTTCGAGTTCCGCCTCGCTGATCGCGATCGAGCGCCGGCCGCTGCGGATTTCCCCGCTGTCAAGGCACAGTTCGGCCAGACTGCCGTCGGCGAAGGCAAGGCGCAGGCTGGTGCGCTCGAACTCCGTCCTGAAGACCGGCGCGAGCTTCGCGCGCAGACCCGGAGCGCGAAACAACTTGGCCTCCGGCGTTGTGGCAAGCAGGCCGAAATCGAGCGCATCGCCGGGCAGCGGCCATTCCCATTCCTCGCGCACGTGCAGCCCTGCCGCGGCTTGGCCTTCTGTCTTCAGGGTTTGCAGCCAACGCCTGCCGTCGGAGCGCAGGCGCAGCGCCAGCCCGGCGCGCAGCAAAGCCCGCTCGGGCGTGTCGTAATAGACGCTGCGGACGCGGCGCGTCGAAGCGCGGCCCTGCTGCAACGCCTTGATCCGGGGATCTCGGCGCAGCTGGCGCAAATCTCGCTGCGCAAGCAACAGCTTGAGCTCGGTCTCCACTATCTTCTGCTCGCAGTGAGCACGCCCTGCACTTCCCTCACCAGCGCGAGGGTTCGCTGCAACTGCTCCAGATTGGAGATTTCCACGGTGAAGGACATGTAGGCCATATGCTGCTTCGATTGCGTGTTGACCCCGGTAACGTTGATCTTCTCGCGCGAGAGCACCTCCGAAATATCGCGCAGCAGTCCCTGGCGGTCGTTTGCCTGCACCACGATGTCGACCGAGAACACGCCCTCCTCTTGCTGGCCCCAGCCGGCTTCGATCATGCGTTCTGGATGAAGCTCGGCCAGGCGCAGCAGGTCGCGGCAGTTGCGGCGATGGATCGAAACCCCGCGGCCACGGGTGACGAAACCGGCGATGGCATCAGGCGGCGCGGGTCGGCAGCATTTGGCCAATTGGGTGAGCAGCTTGTCCATGCCGACGATGAGAATTCCGGTTCCTGTCGCAGCCGCCCTGATCTTGCCCGGCAAAAAGGATTCCGGCTCAGCCCCGGCCGGCATCGCGCCGCGCAACGCGGTCTGCAGCAACTTCGTCCCGATTTCCTCGCGCCCGGCCGCGGCGAACAACTCCTCGCTCCTGGCGTAGCCGAGTTGTTGCGCCAGGTGGTCAAGATTGGCCCCGGTCATGCCTTCACGCTGCAGCTCGCGCTCCACCATCGTGCGCCCCTGGGCGATGGTCTCGGCCAGCGCCTGCGCGTTGAACCACTGTCTCACCTTGCTGCGCGCGCGGGAACTCTGGATGTAGCCCAGCGCCGGGTTCATCCAATCGCGGCTCGGCCCGCCGGTCTTGGCGGCGACAATTTCCACCCGCTGGCCGTTGGCGAGCTTGTAATTAAGGGGCACCATCACGCCGTCGACCTTCGCGCCGCGGCAATGGTGGCCGAGATCGGTATGCAGGTGGTAGGCGAAATCCACCGGCGTCGATCCCCGCGGCAGATCCAGCACCCGACCCTGCGGCGTGAGCACATAGACGGTGTCGTCCGGCGCCACCTGCTTGAACTGTTCGACCCGGTTGACGGACTCGACCAGATCGTCGCGCCAGGCGAGCACTTGCCGCAGCCATGCGATTTTCTCGTCGAAGGGGTCCGGCCTCGCCGCCACGCGCCCCGTGCCCGTCTCCTTGTAGCGCCAGTGCGCGGCAACGCCCAGTTCGGCGTGGCGATGCATGTCGTGGGTGCGGATCTGCACTTCCAGCGCGCGTCCGTCGGAACCGATCACCGCGGTATGCAGAGAGCGATAGTCGTTGCTTTTCGGGCGCGAAATGTAATCGTCGAATTCTTTTGGAATCGGCGTCCACAGGTTATGCACGACACCAAGCGCGGTGTAGCAGTCCTTCACCGAGTCCACCAGCACCCGCAGGGCGCGTACATCATAGAGCTCGGAGAAGTCCAGCGACTTGCCGCGCATCTTGTTATAGATGCTGTAGATGTGTTTGGGCCGGCCCTGCACTTCGGCGCGCAGGCCCGCCAAGCGCAGTTCCGCCTCCAGCGCCGCCACCGCATCGGCAATGAAGCCCTCGCGCTCGTCGCGTTTCTGGTCCAGCATCGACGCGATTTTCGCGTACAGTTCGGGCTCGAGATAACGGAATGCGTAGTCTTCCAGTTCCCACTTGAGCTGCCAGATGCCCAGGCGGTTGGCGAGCGGGGCAAGAATGTCCAGCGTCTCCTGCGCATAGGGCCGGCGCAAGGCGTCGGGCGCGCGCGCCATGAAACGCAGTGTCTGGGCGCGGCTCGCCAGCCGCACCAGCACCACGCGGATGTCTTCGACCATGGCGAGGAGCATTTTTCGCAGCACCTCGGCCTGCGAACTGCGCGCCGCCCCGGCTTCCCGTCCCGCCAGGCCCTGGGTAATCATGCGCAACTGATTCAGCTTGGTGATGCCCGCCACCAGCGCGGCAACTTCGGGGCCGAAGGCGGCGCCGAGTTTGTCGCCGCTGTCGGCCAGATACTGCGGCACGGCGAACAGGATGCCGGCGATGCGCGTCTCGGCGTCCAGCCGCAGCGCAGCGAGGGAGCAGGCCAGGCCCAGCGCATGCTCCAGCGCCGGCTCGCCGGTGCCGAGCAGTTTGCCCGCGTATAGCGGACTGGCGAATTCGTAGGTGCGCCGCAGCCGGATAGCGTCGGCTTCGGGCAAGCCGGCGGCGATCTGATTGAGCTTCGGCTCGGCCAAATCAGCGTGTGCAGGGTGTGTAATAGGCACAACGGTACCCATGGCTGAATTATACGCGCCATGGCAGGGTGGTCCGTTGTGACCAAACGCAAATCGGCGATAATCTCGTCATGTTTGGATTCTTCAAAACCTGGCGCAGAACGCGCGCGCTGCGCCGCTTCGCGCTGGATGATGCGCTGTGGCAGCAGGTGACCCGCGCCCTGCCTTTCCTGCGCGGACTGACCGACGCGGACATGCAGCGTTTGAAGGATAAGGTCGTGCTGTTCCTGGACGAAAAGCAAATGCACGGCGCGCGCGGCTTCGTCCTGACCGATGCGGTGCGGCTTTCGATCGCGGTGCAGGCCTGCCTGCCCATTCTCAACCTCGGCCTGGACGCCTATCAGGGTTGGGTGGGAATCGTGATCTATCCGGGCGAATTCAAGGTGCGGCGAGAGGAAATGGACGCGAGCGGCGTGGTGCACGAATACGACGATGCCCTCTCGGGGGAAGCCTGGCCCGGCGGGCCGGTGATCCTTTCCTGGCAGGACGTGGCGCTGGGCACGGCCGGATACAACGTGGTGATCCACGAATTCGCGCACAAGCTGCATATGGACCGCGGCGACATGGACGATTTTCCGCTGCCGCACGCGGATATGGAACGCGAGCAGTGGCTGGCGGCCTGGGATACGGCCTATGATGAATTCTGCGTCCAGGTCGACCGCGGCATGGACACCGTGATCGACCCCTACGCGAGCGAACAGCCGGCGGAGTTCTTCGCCGTCCTGTCCGAAGCTTTCTTCACTCTGCCACAGGCGGTGCGTTCGACCTACCCGGCGTTGTACGCCCAGTTGGCGTTGTTCTACAAGCAGGATCCGGCCGCGCGCGTTCAGGCGTAGTCGCTGGGGCCTGTTGAATCAATCCGCCAGCAGGAAATCGCGCACGATGGCGATCTGGTCCGCATGCATCAGCGTCGGCGCATGCCCGACTTCCGGGATTTCCACCGTTCTTGCGCGCGGGCCACGGCCGGCCATTTCCTGCAGGGTCTCGCGCCTGAGCAGGTCGGACAAGGCGCCGCGGATCACCAGCGTGGGGCAGCGTATGGCGTCGTAGTAGGGCCACAACTCGATGTCCTTGCCCGGCTTGGCAGCGCTGAAGGGCACGGCGATGGCCGGGTCGTAGTGCATGCGGTAGCTGCCGTCCGCTTGCCTGCGCGTCACATGCTCGGTGAGGATGGACCATTCGGCGTCGCTGTGCGCTCCGAAGGGCGCACTTACCGCGCGTATGTATTGCACCGCCGCGGCGAAATCGGGAAACTGCGGCGCCTTGCCCAGATACTCGCCTATGCGCGCCAGCGACGCGGCAGCGAGGACCGGCCCGACGTCGTTCAGCACCAGTTTTTTCACCGGGGTCTCGGCCAGGCTCGCGAGCGCCATGCCTATCATCCCGCCCATCGAAGTGCCGACCCAGTGCACGCTGTCGGCGTCCAGGCGCGCGAGCAGTGTCACCATGTCGGCGACATAGGTCTGCAACTGGTATTCCATCGGATTCTTGAGCCAGCCGCTCAATCCGCGGCCGGGCGCGTCGGGGCAGATCACACGGTAATCGCTCGCCATGGCTCGCGCCAGAGAGTCGAAATCGCGCCCGCAGCGCGACAGGCCGTGCATGCAGACCAGCACCTTGCAATTGGCGCGATCGCCCCACTCGGTGTAAGCCAGTTGGTGCAGGCCGCCCGGAGTGATGCACTGCACCTGGCGCTGCCTGAATTCCACGTTCATTCATCGCTCCTTCAACGACTCCTGGAGCCCGACCGCGCCCGGGCAGCAGTTTGCGCTCGCCAAAAGTATAGCAGGCCGGGTTGCGCCGCAGCTCTCACACATACGTTCCTTCGGATTGACACGGCGCGCCTCATGGCGAATGATCGCCTATTTATCATGAGGCATTGCGTTGATCACCGTTCTTCGACGGGATGCGCCGGCTCAGGGAGAGGCCAAATTCATGTTGGCAGTGAGTGTTCGGAAGTTCGGGCGGATTGAAGACGTCACGCTGGAGCAAGTGCCGGATCCCGAGGCGGGACCGGGACAGGTCGTCATAGAGGTGGCGGCAGCAGGGGTGAATTTCCCCGATCTTCTGGTGATCGGCGGGCTTTATCAAATCCTGCCGCCGCTTCCCTTTACGCCCGGAAAAGAAGCGGCCGGCGTGGTGGCCGCCGTCGGCGCAGGTGTCACCACCTGCAAGCCGCGAGACCGGGTAATCGCCCTGGTTGAGCACGGAAGCTATTGCGAGCGCCTACTGGCACCCGCCGCGAACTGCTTTGTGATGCCAGCCTCGATGCCGATGATAGAAGCTGCCGGATTCGCTCTGGCCTATCAGACCGCGCATTTCGCGCTGATCGACCGCGCGCGCCTGCAGACCGGCGAAACCGTGCTGGTCACCGGCGCCGCCGGCGGTATCGGCCTCGCCTGCGTGCGGCTGGCCAAGGCGCTCGGGGCCAGGGTAATTGCGGCGGTCAGCACGCCCGAGAAAGGCGCCCTAGCGATACAGGCCGGGGCAGAATCCCTGATCGACACCTCCGGCGATAATCTGCGCGACGGCATTCGCGATCAGGTGCGCGCGCTGACCGATAATCGAGGCGCCGACATTGTCCTCGAAGTCGTCGGCGGCGACGTCTTCGATGGCGCCTTACGCGCGCTGGCCTGGCGGGGCAGGTTGGTCACCTTGGGCTTCGCCAGCGGGCGCATCCCCAAGCTTTCGATCAATGCCGTATTGCTCAGGAACATCGAAATCAGCGGCCTGCACTGGAGCGACTACCGGGAATGGCATCCGGAGTGGATGCGGCGCGCACAGGAACATCTGTTCCGGCTCTACGAGGAAGGAAAACTCCCCGCTACGATCGACCGGGCCTTGCCGCTGGAGAGCGTCATCGATGCACTGGCCCTGCTGCGGGACCGCAAGGTCATGGGCAAGGTGGTGCTGACAATGGGCGCATCGGTGGGAGAGAAATAGACACGAGATTGCCGTCGATTCAACCGCCGCGCCCTGTCCCGCCAAAGTTCGATGCAGCCCAAACAAGCGCTCAGTCCGCATACCAGTAACGTTTTCGCATTTCACGGTACGACTGCACGCTGATCCCCTCCCCGTCGAGCCGCACCAGCACCGCGCCGGCGCCGTCGGTGCGCAGCATTTGCGCACCGCTGACGCGGTAGCGCTCCACGATTTCCTCTTTCGGATGGCCGAGGCGGTTGCGATAGCCGACCGTGAACACGGCCCAGCGGGGCATAACGGCGGCAATGAAATCATCCGTGGACGAAGTGCTGCTGCCATGGTGCGGCACCACCAGCAGGTCCGCGCGCAACTCGCCCGGCACGCGCTCGATCAGTTCCCGTTCCGAGCGCGCCTCGGCGTCGCCGGTGAGCAGCATCGCGCCGTGCGCGGTGGTGATTTTCAGCACGCAACTTCGGTCGTTGGATTTGAGCCCGTCGATGGCATAGCTGCCGGCGGTCGGATGCAGCATGTCGAAACGCACCCCGTCCCAGTTCCAGCCCTGCCCTGCCGCGCACGGCAGCCTGTATGCTGGCGCGACGAGCAGGGCCGGATGGGTTGCGGACAGCGAGGAGTAAAAAACCCCGACCGGCAAGCCAGACAGCACGGACACGGCGCCTCCCGCATGGTCGTTATCGTCATGGGTGACGATCATCGCGTCCAGGTTTGCAATGCCGGATGCGCGCAGATACGGCAGGATGACACGGGTGCCGCTATCAGCCTCCGGGCTGTACGCCGGGCCGGTATCGTAGAGCAGCGCATGCCGTTCGGTCCGCACAAATACCGCCAGCCCCTGGCCCACATCCAGCACCGTGATCCACGCGGCGCCCGGCACGGGAATCGGCGGCGTCACGGCAAACATCGGCAACAACAGCGGCAGGCCCAGCCAGCGCGCCGGAACGCCCCGCGGCAGCAACAGCCACGCGGTCCCGGCAAGGGCCAACGCCACGGTCCAGGCGGCGGGCGCATGCTGCTGCCACACCGCCAGCGGCAGTCCGGCGCACCATTCGAGCAGCCACATTTGCCCCGCCATCGCCGCATGCGCGAGTTTCAGGATGAAATCCAAAGGCAACACGCTTCCAGCCAGAGCGAGCGGCGTCACCACCATACTCACCAGCGGAATCGCGATGGCATTGGCGAGCGGCGATACCAGCGACATCTGCTGGAACCAGACGAGGAGCAGCGGCGCCAAAGCCAGCGTGATTGCCCACTGGACGCGCCCCCATTCAACCAGGCTTTGCCCCGGCGCGGGCCGGTGCCGCTCCCGCAGCCGCCCGGTCACCACATACAGGATGACAGCGACCGCGCCGAAAGAAAGCCAGAAACCCGGCGCGAGCACCGCCCAGGGATCAAGCAACAGCACTACCAGCAAGGCGAGGCATAACACGCGCGAAACCGAACTGATGCGGCTCGCCCACAGCGCCACGGCCACTACGCCCACCATATACACCGTGCGCTGCGCGGGCACCGCGAAACCGGCGATCAGGCAGTACGCGAACGCGGCTAGGAACATGGCCAACGCCGAAGCCTTGCGCGCCGGCAACGCCAGCATCAGAGTCGATGAGCGCCGCCACAACCAGTGTATGAGCGCCGCGAACAGGCTCGCCACCATGGTGACATGCAGGCCGGAGATCGACATCAGATGCGACACGCCGGTGCGCGCGAACAACTGCCATAGTCTTGCGTCGATAGCGTTTTGGTCGCCGATCGCGAGCGCGATCAGGATGCCGGCGTAGGGATAACCAGGCAGCGAGTCCCAGTAACGTTCGCGCAGGTTTTCGCGCAGGCGCTCGATGAAATACGCCGGTCGCAGCACCAGATCGTCCAGGCGCGCGGTGCCGCCGGGGCGCACGTAACCGGTCGCGCCGATGGCGCGCTGCAGCAGCCAGGACTCGTAATCGAAGCCGTACGGATTGGCGCTGCCGTGCGGGCGCCGCAGACGCACGCTGAAACGCCAACGCTCGCCGGCGCGGATCGGCGCGATGTCCTGAAACTCTTCGCGGCTCGCGCCGTTATACCACGCAAGCGCTATACGCCGAGGCAGGCTCGCCGCGGCCGGTTCGGCCTGTTCGATGTCGAAATCGAAGCGCACGCCGCCCTCCAAAGGTTGCGGCAGACCGGCCACCACGCCGGTCACGACGAGGTCCACGCCTTCCCACTGCGGCGGCAGGCGGTCGGACAGCCGCCATTGCGCCCAGGCCGCTGCATAAAAAAATCCGGCTGCGGCAAACGTCGCGTTCACCAGCAGCGCGGCGGCGAGCGTAGCGGCGCGAGCAGGGAGCAGAGGCCTCGGAAGGGGATGCGGCCGACCGCGATTGCCGCCAGCCGCCGACAGCGACACCTCGTTAACCAAGACAAGAGATCGGAGGCGGCCGCCGCGGCCGTTCACGGCGTGCAGTCTGAGCCACCGGCATACGAACAGGATCGGCAACAGTAACACGGCCCACGCGAGCGGCGGCAGTTGCGGCTGCTGCTGCAACAGGAATACACCCAAGGCAAAACTGATGATATTGAGTCTCATCGAAGCTTAACGAACGAGCATGGCTGCGGTTGAATTGCCTTACAATTGAGCCATGGAAACAGCGATCTCGACCTCGAGTCCGATGCCACGCAAGTTTTTCAGAAAATACCTGCCCAGCCACGAAAGCGTCCGAAACAACCGGCATATCGCGCGCTTCGGCGGTTTTCTGCACCACCCCAACCTGTGGCATCTGAACCGGCACTCGGTGGCCGGCGGCGTCGCGGTGGGCATGTTCTCGGGCCTGGTCCCCGGCCCCTTTCAGATGCTGACCGCGGCGCTGCTCGCGGTGCCGCTGCGGGTCAATCTGCCGGTGGCGCTCGCCACCACGCTGTACACCAATCCTTTCACCATCGGCCCGCTGTACGTGCTCGCCTACCTGATCGGACGGCTGATCATCGGCAGCGACAGCGCGCCCCTTACCCCGCCGCCGGAAATCCAGTGGTCGCAACTGGGCGCCTCGCTCGAAATTTTCCTGCACTGGGTCTTGTCGATGGGCGCGCCACTCGCCGTTGGCCTGGTGGCCCTGGCATTGGGCCTGGCCGCGCTCGGATACGCCTGCGTGCAGATCGGCTGGCGTGCCTACGTTATCCGAGCCTGGCGCAAACGCCGGCAACTGCGAAGCCGACATGTCTTCTAGGAGCATCGCGCGGCGCGCCTCCGCTATGGGCACTGAAAGCCTCGCGCAGCGCGTCTACCAGCGCTTCGCCGCCCCGGCACTGGCCCTGGTCTGCGTCAACCTCGTCGGCATGGTCGGCTACAAGATCATAGGCGGGCCGCAGGTATCTTGGCTGGACTCCTTGTACATGACCTTCATCACCGTGGCCACCATCGGCTATGGGGAAATCGTCGATCTCAGCCATTCCCCCGGCGGGCGCATGTTCACCATAGGCATCGCGATGATCGGCATCGGCGTGACCACTTACCTGATTTCCACGCTCACCGCCTTCATCCTCGAAGGCGACATGAACCAGGCACTACGGAGGCGAAGAATGCAAAAGAGCATCGCGGCACTGCGGCGGCATTACATCATCTGCGGCATCGGCCGCGTCGGCACCAACGTCGCGCACGAGCTCGATGTCACCGGACGCGCCTACGTCGTCATCGAGAGCGGCAAGGATGCGATAGAGCTGTATCTGGAGAGACATCCCAACACCCTGTGCATCCACGCCGACAGCAGCGAGGACAGCGCGCTGATCGAGGCCGGCATCGAGCACGCCGCGGGGGTGTTCGCGGTTACCGGGGACGACAGCAAGAATCTGGTGATCACGCTCTCGTCCAAGCTGCTCAACCCGGAGGCCCGTGTGGTAGCGCGCTGCCACGAAGTCAACTACATCGACAAGATGCGCAAAGTCGGCGCCGACGCCATCGTTTCCCCCGATTTCACGGGCGGCATGCGCATCGTCTCCTCGATGGTGCGGCCGCAGGTGGTGAGCTTCCTCGACGAGATGCTGCGCGCGGATAACGCGCTGCGGGTGGAGGAAGTACACATTCCGGAGGGCTTCGGCGCAAACACGATCGGCGGACTCAAGTTGAACCGGCGCGAGTTCATCCTGCTGGCGGTGCGCGCGCAAAACCAGTGGGAGTTCAACCCCGCCGACAACTTCTTCATCGGCCCAGGCAACACTCTTGTCGTGATGACCACGCCTGAAGGGCGCAAGTCGCTGGAACGACGTCTGGGAGCCGCGGCGGCATGAGCCTGCGATTCAATCTTCCGCCGCTCAGTCCGGATTCAGCACCCCATCCTGCAACCGCAGCACGCGCTGGGTGCGCGCGGCTATGCCCGGATCGTGAGTGACGATGACGAAGCTGGTGCCGCGGCTGCGATTGAGCTCCAGCATCATCTCGAACACCTGAGCCGCGGTATGGCGATCAAGGTTGCCGGTGGGCTCGTCGGCGAGCACGCACGCAGGCCGTGTCACCAGCGCCCGCGCCAGGGCCGCGCGCTGGCGTTCGCCGCCGGAGAGTTCGGCAGGAGTGTGTTCCAAGCGGTTGCCGAGCCCCACTTCATCGAGGATGGCCGAGGCGCGCAGCCGCGCCGCGGCCGCCGGCATGCGCCGGATCAACAGCGGCATGGCCACGTTCTCCAGGGCGGTGAATTCCATCAGCAGATGGTGGAACTGATAGACGAAGCCGAGCGATTCGTTGCGCAGCCGCCCGCGCGCCGCCTCGGTCAGGCTTTGCATCGGATGGCCGAGGATGGTCACCTCTCCCGAAGTCGCGCTGTCCAGACCGCCCAGCAAGTGCAGCAGCGTGCTCTTGCCCGAACCCGAAGCGCCGACGATGGCCACCAGTTCTCCGGCGCGCACTTCCAGGTCCACACCGAGCAAAACCGGCACCTCGACTGCACCTTGGTGGTAGATCTTGGCTAGCTTGGCGCAGCCGAGTACCAGGTCACTCATAGCGCAAGGCCTCGGCCGGATTCACCCGCGACGCGCGCCAGCTCGGATAAAGCGTCGCGAGCAGGCTTAGGAAAAACGACACCGCCGCGATCACGATCACGTCGCTCAATTGCAGGTCGGACGGCAGGTCGCTGATGTAATACACGTCCTTCGCCAGGAAGTGGACGTTGAACAGGCTCTCTATGAAAGGCACCACCACGTCGATGTTGAGCGCGAGCAGCACGCCGCCGCCGACGCCCATCAGCGTACCGATAAGGCCGATCAGCGCACCCTGCACGATGAACACCGCCATGATGCCCGAGGGCGCTGCGCCCAGCGTGCGCAGGATGGCGATGTCGGGTTGCTTGTCCGTGACCGCCATCACCAGGGTGGAAACGATGTTGAACGCGGCCACCGCGACGATCAGCAGCAGGATGATGAACATCACGTTCTTCTCCATTTGCACCGCGCGGAAAAAGTTGGCGTGACTGCGCGTCCAGTCGGTGATGTACGCATTGGCGCCCAGCTTGTTCAGCAGGCCCAAGGCCACCTGGCGCGACTCGAACAGATCGTGCAGCTTCAGGCGCACACCCGACACCCTGTCCTCCATGCGGTACAGCTTCTGCGCGTCCTCGAGGTGGATCAGCGCCAGGCCGGAATCGTATTCGAACATGCCGATCTCGAAAATACCGACTACACGGAATTGTTTCAGCCGCGGCACGATGCCTGCCGGCGTCACCTGCCCCTGCGGCGCGATCAGCGTAATCTTGTCGCCCTCGATGGCGGCGAGCGCGCGCGCAAGCTCACTGCCGAGCACGATGCCGAATTCGCCGGCCTTGAGCGCGGAGAGCGTGCCGGTCTTCATGTGCCGGCCGATTTCCGCCACCCGGTCCTCGCGCTCGGGCAGGATGCCGCGGATGACCGAGCCGCGCACCGCGCCGTCGAAAGTGAGCATGCCCTGCACGTTAACATAGGGCGCCGCGGCAACCACCCGCGAATCCGAGGCGGCCAGCGCGGCCACTGCCTGCCAGTCGCCAAGCACATCGCCCGCCCCGCTGATCTGCACATGCGAAGCAACCCCAAGGATGCGCGTGCGCAGTTCGTTCTGGAAGCCGTTCATCACCGACAGCACCGTGATCAGCGCCGCCACCCCGAGCGCAATCCCCAGCATCGAGGTGAGCGAGATGAAGGAAATGAAATGATTGCGGCGCTTGGCGCGGGTGTAGCGCAGGCCGATGAACAATTCGTAGGGGAGTCGGGTCATTGTCGTTATCGTACGACCGGTCGGAAGCGCGCGCCCCGTCGTTATCGTCTGTCGTTATCGTCTGTCGTTATCGTCTGTCGTTATCGTTCAGGTGTATTTTGACATACTCTCGCCCGGCTTATGCGTGTGTGGGGGTGATAAACTCCAGCATGCATTGCCACCTGCTGGTTTCCGAGCTGTTCTGGCCCCACCGCGATTTCCGCGATATCTATCGCGAACTCGATACGCCGGCGCTGGAGCAGCTGTTGGCCAAAGGGCGGCGGCGGCGCGCCGAAGCGCCGTCGGCCGAAGCCTGGCTGTGCGGGCAGTTCGGCGTGGACAAGCAAGGGGACTGGCCGGTCGCACCCTATAGCCTGCTCGCCGATGGCGGCGAACCGGGCGCTTACCATTGGCTGCGCGCCGACCCGGTGCACCTCAGGCTCGAGGGCAACCGGCTGGTGCTCGTCGACAGCGGGGGTTTTTCCATAGCGCAGCAGGAAGCCGAGAGCCTCACCGGCAGCCTCAATGCGCATTTTTCGGAAGATGGCCTGAGTTTTTATCCGCTGCAGCCGGACCACTGGTATCTGCGCGCCGAAGCCGCGCCGGCGCTGGAAACGACGGCGCTGCCCGATGCCGCGGGCAGGAGCATCGGTGCCTTGCTGCCGCGCGGTACCGACGCCCCATCGTGGCGCGCCCGCCTGAACGAAGTGCAGATGCTGCTGCACGGCCACCCGGTCAACGACGAGCGCGAGAGCGCGGGCAAGCTGCCTATCAACAGCATCTGGCCCTGGGGCGGCGGCAGACTGCAGGATCCCGTGACCGCGCCGTGCGACGCGGTCTGGTCCAGGGACCCGTTCGCGGCCGGACTGGCGCAGGCGGCACGCATCGCGGCGCGCAATTTGCCAGATGGCGCCGCGGACTTGCTGCGCGCAAGCGCAAGCGAAGGCGTAAACCTGATCCTGCTCGACCGGCTGCGCGGCGCAGCGCAGTATGGCGATACCCACGGTTGGCGTGCAGGCCTGCAGCAACTCGAGCGCGACTGGTTTGCACCCCTGCTGGAGGCGCTCCGGCAGGAACGCGTCGGCATGCTTAGCCTGCATGCGCTCGGGCCCGCGGGCGTGCTTTCGTCCGAGACCACCCGCGGCGACCTGCGCCGTTTCTGGCGACGGATAAAGCCGCTGCTGGATTTCGCATAACGATGACGACCATCATCACCCGTCGCATCCCGCAACGCACGCGCGACATGCTGGTGCAGCAGGGCCTGCATCCTGTGCTCGCGCAGCTGTATGCCGCGCGCGGCGTGCTGGACAAAAGCGAGGTGGAGAGCGAATTCTCCGGCCTGATCCCGCCGCAGCGGCTGCTGCATGCCGGCCGCGCCGCAACGCTGCTCGCCGATGCCATCGAAAGGAAACAGCGCCTGCTGATCGTCGCCGACTACGACTGCGATGGCGCCACGGCATGCGCCGTCGGCGTGCGCGCGCTACGCGCATTCGGGGCCGATGTGGCTTACCTCGTGCCCAACCGCTTCGAATATGGCTATGGGCTCACGCCGGAAATCGTCGAGCTCGCCGCGCGCCAAGCGCGGCGCCCCGACCTTCTGATCACCGTGGATAACGGCATCGCCAGCAACGAGGGCGTGGCGCGGGCGAACGCGCTTGGCATCGCCACGCTGATCACCGACCACCATCTGCCCGGCGACACCCTGCCGCAGGCGAACTGCATCGTCAATCCCAATCAACCCGGCTGCGATTTCCCGAGCAAAGCCATCGCCGGCGTTGGCGTGATGTTCTACGTCATGCTGGCGTTCAGGGCCGAGCTGCGCCGGCGCGGCCGCTTCGGAGACCAGCCTGAGTTCAATCTGGCGGCGCTGCTCGATCTGGTGGCCCTGGGCACGGTGGCCGACGTGGTGCGACTGGACCATAACAACCGCATCCTCGTGGCGCAGGGGCTGAAGCGCATCCGCGAGGGCAGGATGCAGGCCGGCATCGCAGCGCTGCTGCGCGTAGCCGGGCGCGAGGCGCGCCGTGCGTCCTGCTTCGACCTGGGCTTCGCCGCCGGGCCGCGGCTCAATGCCGCCGGGCGCCTCGCGGACATGGCTCTGGGAATCGAGTGCCTGATCACCGACGACACGGCGCGCGCGCTCAACATCGCGCAGGAACTCGACCACCTGAACCGCGAGCGGCGCGAAATCGAAGGCACCATGCAGGATCAGGCGCTGGCGATGCTGGAGGGCCTGGGCACGAGTCTGGGTACGGACGCAGGCGAGGCCTATACCCTCTCCCTGTTCGATCCGTCCTGGCATCAGGGCGTGGTGGGCATACTCGCCGCGCGCATCAAGGACCGGCTGCACCGGCCGGTGATCGCTTTCGCCGCGGGCAACGCGGGCGAGTTGAAAGGATCCGGGCGGTCGATCCCGGGCCTGCATTTGCGCGACGCGCTCGATCTGGTCGCCAAGCGCGCGCCGGGCCTGATCCTGCGCTTCGGCGGTCACGCCGCCGCCGCGGGCCTCACCATACGCAGCGAAGGCCTGGCGCAGTTCGGCGAACTGTTCGAGAGCGCGGTGCGCGGCCTCGTCGCCGGCTCCGATCTCGCGCGCAGCATCGAGACCGACGGCCCGCTGGAATCGGCCTACATGAACCTGGACACGATACGCATGCTGGAGCGCGAGGTCTGGGGCCAGGGTTTCCCGCAGCCACTGTTCTGCGACCGCTTCGCCGTCGCCAGCCAGCGCGTGGTCGGGGACAAGCATCTGAAGCTGCGCCTGCAGAAGGACGGCAGGCTGTACGATGCGATACGCTTCAATTCGCTGGCTCCGGCCGGCGCGGCCATCCGCGCCGCCTACCGCCTGGCGGTGAACGAGTACAATGGCGTGCAGAACGTGCAACTCATCGTCGAAGAGTGGGAGAGCGCCGCATGAACATGGGCTTTCTCGAAGCCACGGACCTGGCGCCGCTGCCGGCCTTCCTCACCAGTCTGGCTCTGGGGCTGCTGATCGGACTGGAGCGCGAGCGCAATCCCGCCAGCAAGGCCGGTCTGCGCACCTTCGCCCTGGTCGCGCTCCTGGGCACGCTTGCCAGCCTGGTAGCCGAGAAGACCGGCTCGCCCTGGATACTTGCGGCGGGGCTTGCCCTGGTCGGCCTGATGATGATCGCCGCTTACGCGCGCGACAGCGACGCGGCCGCCGACCCCGGAACCACGTCGGTGGCTGCAGTGTGTGTCTGCTATGGCCTGGGTGCGCTGATTTGGCTAGGCTATCCCACGCTCGCCGTGATGCTCGGCGTGATCACCACCTTGCTGCTCTATCTCAAGCCGGAACTGCGCGGCCTGTCACAGAGCCTGACGCGCCAAGACCTGTTCTCGATCCTGCAGTTCGCCGCGCTGAGCTTCGTCATCCTGCCGGTGCTGCCCGACCAGGATTTTGGGCCATACAACGCGCTCAACCCCCACCAGATCTGGCTCATGGTGGTGCTGATCTCCGGCATCAGTCTGGCCGGTTATGTCGCGCTGCGGATTACCGGCGGACACCATGGCGTGCTGCTGTTGGGCCTGTTCGGGGGGCTGGTTTCCAGCACCGCCACCAGCATGGTCTACGCGCGCCATGCGCGCGACCCTGGAATGCTGCAGCTGTCGGTGGTGGTAATTCTCGCCGCGAATCTGGTGGTGCCGGTGCGCCTGGCGTTTCTGGGCGGCGTGGTCTCTCCCGGCATCCTGCCGCAACTCGCGCCGGCGCTCGGATGCGCGCTTGCCTGCAGCGCCGCCGGCGCGCTCTACTGGTGGCGCAGGCTGCGCGAGCAGCCCGCGCTGGTGGTGCCGGAAATTCGAAATCCGACCGAGATCCGCACTGCGCTGGGATTCGGCCTGCTGTTCGGCATTGTGTTGTTCTTTTCCGCATGGTTGTCGGACGCCGCCGGCAGCCGCGGCCTGTACGCCGTGGCGCTGGTGTCCGGCCTCACCGATGTGGACGCGATGACGCTTTCCACCTTGCGCCTGTACGATCTGGGCAAGCTGCAGCCGGTGCAGGCGGTGATCGCCATCGTGCTGGCCCTGGTTTCGAACATCCTGTTCAAGCTGGGTCTGGTATTCGCGGTCG
>Ga0315281_10001041_pt1 | contig 40414 bp, 30 predicted proteins | sample YL17G07_0_MG_FD_204540 | JGI IMG/M metagenome (GOLD analysis project Ga0315281, IMG submission 204540) | Sediment microbial communities from Yellowstone Lake, YNP, Wyoming, USA - YL17G07_0 | ecosystem: Environmental > Aquatic > Freshwater > Lake > Sediment | place: USA: Wyoming | collected...
GCTCCCGCCGGAATTCTTTGAAATGAGCGGGCGTTTAGTTTAATATGGTGGTGTTACGAACGCCCCTATCCGAGAGTCAAGAGAACCCGTGGACATCGACGACAAACTGAAGCACTTGCGCCGGGAGCGCGAAACCCGCCAGCGGGCCCATCGAGTCCAGACAACCTGGGAGAAAATCGACGGCGAGGACGGGCTCTCGGTCAAGGAGAAGCTCGAACGCCTGATCACCCTCACGAACAAGGGCTGGGCGGGAAAGGCCCCGGCGAAAACCCCCGTCCGGGAAGTCCGCCGCCGGGAGCCGATCGAGCTTCACGAAAATCCCTATCTCCTGAGCGCCCGCTACGGCCAGATCCCGATCGCCCTGGGGCTCCAGATCCCGGGGAGCGTCCTGGCCTTTCTGGGACGGGACCGGGCCTTCGAGGAGCTCGACCTCGCGTCCGCCGTTTTTCTGGACCTCGAGACCACCGGGCTCGCGGGCGGGACGGGGACCGTGCCGTTCCTCGTCGGGCTGGGCTACTTCAGGGACGACCGGTTCAAGGTCACCCAGTTTTTCCTGAGCGAGATGGCCGAAGAAGGCCGGCTCGTGCGCGAGGTCGCCCAGTTTTTCAAGGACATGAATTTCCGGTCGATCGTCACCTATAACGGCAAGGCCTTCGACGTGCCGCTTCTCGAGACGCGCTTTGCCATGCACCGGACGCCGTTTCTGGTCCGGGACCTGCCCCACCTCGATTTCCTTTTCTCGGCACGCCAGCTCTGGAAACACAAGTACGAAAACTGCCGCCTCTCCAACCTCGCCCAGCAGGTCGCCCAGGCCGAGCGGGCGGAGGATATCCCGGGAGCCGAGATCCCGATCCGCTATTTTCAGTACATCCGGACCGGCGATTTCTCCCTGATCGAGCCCATTCTCTATCACAACCAGGAGGACATTCTCTCGCTCCTGAGCGTCGTCGTGGCCGGCTCGGTTCTCGTCGAACGGAACGGGGGGGCCGCCGAGAGGGGCGAGGACGACGCGCTCGACCTCTACGGTGTGGCCCGGCTCTTCGAAAGCGCGGGTGACGCGGTCCGGTCGGCGGAGCTGCTCGAGAAGGCCCTGGAAGGCCGTCTCCCGGCTGAGGTGTCGCACACGGCCAGGAAGAAGCTCTCCCATCATTTCAAGAAAAACCAGGATTGGGGGAAGGCCGTGACGCTCTGGCAGGAAATGGGCGGGGGGGACCAGTCCTACTGTTTCCGCGAGCTCTCGATGTATTACGAACACAAGGCCAAGGACTACAAGGAAGCCATCCGGGCTGCCGAAGATGGGATGGCGGTCTCGATAACCCGCTCGGTCGAGGACCGGAAGGATTTCGAGAAGCGGATCGAACGCCTGAAGGGGAAAATCCGGAAACAGGGAGGAGGGGCGCCCAAATGAGAGCCATGGTACTCACCAGGTTCAGGCCGGCGTCGGAGAATCCGCTGGAATTCAGGAATGTCCCGGTCCCGCTGCCGGGGCCCGAGGAGATTCTCGTGAAGGTTGCGGCGTGCGGCGTTTGCCATACGGATCTTCACACGGCGGAGGGCGAGCTCCCCGATGTCAAGCCGCCCCGGATCCTAGGTCACGAGGTGATCGGGACGGTTGAAAAACGGGGCGGGCGGGCAAAAAGGTTCAAGGTCGGGCAGCGAGTCGGAGCGGCCTGGCTATATTCGGCCTGCGGGACGTGCCGCTTCTGCAAAAGCGGCCGGGAGAATCTCTGCGAGACCGCCCGTTTCACGGGTTTCCACCATGACGGCGGGTATGCCGAGTACATGGTCGTGCCCGGGAAATTCGCCTACGCGGTGCCGGACATTTTCAGCGACGTGGAAGCGGCCCCGCTCATGTGCTCCGGGATCGTCGGATACAGGTCGTTGAAGCTCTGCAGGATCAAGCCGGAAGGGAGACTGGGGCTGTACGGATTCGGAGCCTCGGCCCACGTCGCTATCCAGATCGCCAGGCACTGGGGCTGCCGGGTCTACGTTTTCACGAGGAGCGAGGAGCACCGGCGGCTGGCCAAGAAGCTCGGGGCGAGCTGGACGGGCCTGGCCAAGGACGACCCGCCATCGAAGCTGGACAGCGCCATCATCTTCGCGCCCGCGGGGAACCTCTATCTGGACGCGCTGAGGGTTTTGGATAGGGGAGGGACGGTCGCCTCGGCCGGAATCTACATGTCGCCTATCCCGGAGATAGATTATGGCCGCTGCCTGTATCAGGAACGCACGATGCTGAGCGTCGCCAACGCGACCCGGACGGACGGGGAGGAGCTCCTCAAGATCGCGGCCGAAATCCCGGTCCGGACGATCGTCGAGACCTATCGGCTCGAGCACGCCAATGAAGCCCTCCGGCTCCTCAAGTCGGGGAAGGTCATCGGCGCGGCGGTGCTCAAGATCGGCGCGGCGTAAGCCCGGAACGCGAGAATTTGGCGGTGTGAGAATTCGGGGACATGGGAATTCGGGGACATGACCTAATTCTCTTGAATTAGGATCGTGTCCCCCGAATTCTCTCCCAAGACGGATCGTGTCCCCCGAATTCCAGGCGTGATCGCAGGATCGTATCCCCAAATTCAATAGCTGATTCCCCCCGGCAGATTGAAAATTAGTGCCCGTTGCGCTATATTATGCGCGCTTGAAAGCCCCTGCGCGCCCGTAGCTCAGTTGGATAGAGCGTCTGACTACGAATCAGCAGGTCGGGTGTTCGAGTCACCCCGGGCGCGCTTCTTTTCTTTCCTGATTATTTGGTTTATCAGCGATTTGCGATGAGCCCGAGCCGCTCATCGTCTTCCGACCGAAACCGAAATTTTACTGCGCTTTCAGTCTCTTCTGTCACGCCGCTGTCACACGGTTCGCCGCGGAGGCTCCGCACGGCAGGGAAGCCTCCAGAGTGAAAACCCGGTCACTTATAATCGGGAACCCGGGCCATAGTCCGCAAATCGGCTAGAACATCCTTGAGAGCGGATTCAGCCGTTCCTTCGAGCCGAATTGTTCTGGTCTGTCCCGCTAACGCCCCTATTCCGAGTCCAATGAGACCGCCCGCGGTTCCGCCGGCAACCGCCCCCAGCGGATAAATAATCGGTTTGACGCTCTCTTCCGTCGCCTTCACAGCATAGGCAAGCGCTATTCCTCCCACTGCACCCGCCAAAAATCCGTAGAGTGCGCCCTTCAAGGCTCGAGATTTCCTGACCACCTTGATTTCCCTGATACCCGCGACGTCAATGGATTCGTCTTTCCCAGCGGGGGTCAGCAGGAGGAGTGAACTTGGCTTGACGCCGATGAGTTCGCCCGTGACCGTTTGGCCGTCCTTAAGTGTGATGACGAGGCCGGCCCCTCGTCTCTCCGCTGCCGAGAGCAATATCGGGAGGCTGAGTAGCAGCAGGGCGAGGCTTACCGCCGTGAGTTTATGAGCGGCTGTCTTCATTGGCCCTCCTTATCATTGTCCATATTCCACTGCAGGAGGCCGGGAATGTCAATATTCATCGGTGTTTAGCGAGACTTTGCAGAATCCCCCGCGGCTTGCCGCGTGGGATGAATGCATGCCGTGCCGGGGAGGTTATAAGGGGGGCCGGAAAGCCTCCCTTATCCGCATAGGCCCTTGCTCGGCCGTGTGATATACATAATGCGTGGGGATCAAGAGGACGAGTCATTCGGTCTACGACACGGGGTATCATCTGGTCTGGTGTCCGAGGTACCGGAGGAAGATCTTCGAGCGGGAGGAGGTCCGGGAACGAGCGGGCACGATGATACGGGAAATATGCGATGCTTACGATCTCGAGGTCCTGGAGATGGAAATCATGGAAGAGCACATCCATCTTCTGGTGTCGTTCCCGCCATCACGGTCGATCGGGGAGGTCGTGAGGATAATCAAAAGCAACAGCGGGCGGGGGTTATTCCGCGAGTTCCCGGGACTGAGGAAGAAACTGTGGGGCGGCGAGTTGTGGGAGGATGGATATTTCGTCCGGACGGTCGGAGACCGGATGACTCGGGACGTGATAGCCAAGTATATCGAGCATCATCGCGAGTTAGAGCAAGGGCCTGCGCAGCTGGCCTTGAAGCTGCGCTCTTGATGCCCCGCGGCTCGCCGCAGGGTCATTGACTTCGAGAATCCATATTTTTGCACAAGCCCAATAAATTGTATGCCAATGGTTTCCAATATTATATCTAAGCTGCTCATTATAAATAAAAAAGGTAAGAGCTGGTCTTGGTATAATTCTTGCTGAAAAATATCCCTTGACAGGTGGAACCTGCAAACCTATTTTTTGTAAGGAGGGGTGGCCATGAAGAACTTGCGGCCTCGAATTTCCTTTTTATTGATTTTGGCGATCCCACTTATCACGCTAACGTGCGATTCAGTAACTTCGCCGAATAAAGGCCTGACCGTTATCGCCTCGACTAGCCGGCAGGCGTTCGGAAGCATAACTTTCCGCATCGGCGTCGAGAACTCCGGATTGACGACAGAAACCCTAAAGTTTGGAGACAGTCAATTCTTCGATATCGAGGTCCAGGACTTAAGTGGAAGACCTGTCTGGCGCTGGTCATACGATAAGGCCTTCTCCCAAGTGGTATGGGGCCTGGAACTTTCGCCTGGCGAATCCAGCGTTCAGGAAACCGTTTGGAACCTTACTGGAAGCGACCAGAAGCCCGTGTCCCCCGGGTCGTATACGGCGAAGATCTACATTACGAGCAGTCCCCGGGATGAGAGGCTCACCTCAGTAGTCCATTTGATTATCTAAGCCCTCCCTGCGTCGAACTTGTATACCCCCCGGGGACCTACGCTCCCCGAGCCGTTGCGCCTGCAGTCGGTTTTGGCGCTACCGGCACATGGTGAAGGACGTCTATGTCCGCTTTCTTTGGGTTGTGTTCAACCACACTTCGGCGAAACGAGGTTTCATCATATTCTCGGGAGGGGCCTACCGAGGTTGACTACAAAAGGAGGCCGGCTCAACTTTCAAGCTAAGGGCAGAACGATACGGAAAATACTGCCTGTCTTGGGATTGTCCAGAATTTCTACCCGACCTCTGTGAGCCTCAACGATCTTTTTCACAATCGTGAGCCCCAAGCCGGTCCCGCCTTTCTTGGTCGAATAAAAGGGCAGAAAAACCTCACTTTTTTTATGCGAGGGAATCCCGCCGCCTTGGTCGCTCACCTCGAGAAACAGGCTCTTCCCTTTTTGAAAGGTCGCCAACGAGACGATTCCGCCTTCGGGGGAAGCTTCGATAGCATTGTTTAGAAGGTTGATCAAGACCTGTTTCATCCGCATGGCCTCAAATGAGCACGGGGGAAGGCCTTGGGCCGATTGAACCCGGAGTTCCACGTTCTTTTCTTCGGCCAGATCTCTTACGACTTCGAGGCTCTCCTTTATGACCGGCTGAATGTCGCGCTTTGAGACCTGGAGTTCCAGGGGGCGGGAAAAATCCAGCATCTCCCTGACCATATTTTCCAGCCGCTGGGCCTCCTCAATGATAATATCCAGTTTTTCGTTGCCCTTATCGTCGAATTTGTGGCTACGCTTTATCGAGCGGCTAAAACCGCCTATCGCGATCAAGGGAGTTTTCATATCGTGAGCTAAAAAGGACACAGCTTTTCCTATCGCCGCCAGGCTTTCAGCTTCGCTCAAACGAAGCTGGTCTCTTTTCTCACGGTCCCGCAAAATCCCCAGAACCACCGCGACGAGATTATAGAGCACCATTTCCAGGAGACTGTTGACATCCTCCGCGGAAAAGGCCGCCCAGTGGAGGATGGTGAAGGGAAGATAGAGTATTGTAATGCTCAGGGACGCCACGAGGCCGCCCCGCAAACCGAACCACAAGCCGGAGAGGAGAATCGGCACAAAATAAAGCCCCTGGTAGAAAATATGGTAGCGGTGGACCTCGAGCTCCGTCGAATAATGAAAAAAGGTGATGGTCGCGACGACCAGGATAATGACAAAGGTTCTGACTTTGGAGGCTTTTATGGCCATCAACTCATCAATTTTATCAGATAAGCATAGTTTTTCCCACTTGGACAGGCCCGGGATTGAAGGCTCTCTCTACCAGCGAAAATGCGGCACGGGAGAACTGTCGTGGTGCTTCATCTTTAACGCTGTCAACTATTTCGCCTTGCGCTTGTAGCTGATCGATATCCCGGCCGCGCTGCCTACGGCGAACGTCGTTTCCATGTTGGGAAGGCCCTCGACGTACGCGATAAACTCGGGGCCCACCCAGCCGCGGATCCCCTCCGTTACGTTGTGAGCGGCGAAACAACCGCCCACCTCGAGATTAGGCAGGACGGCCGTGAAATAGTTTTTGTACCAACCCTTGTCCGCGTCGCAAAAGACGAAGTCGAATGGCCCCTTGAGTGCGGGAACGAGATCGTGGGCGTCCGCCAGCCGGGCGTCGACGTAGTCCGCGAGGCCGGCCTCCCGGAAGTTGGCCACTGCCTGCCTGTAGAGGCCTTCGTCGATCTCTATGGTGATGAGTTTCCCGCCCGTTTTGCTGAGTGCCCAGGCGATCCAGATCCCCGAGTGGCCGGTGGACGTGCCCATCTCCAGGGCCCGCTTGTAGTTGTTCTTGAGGACGAGGTCATAGAGGATCTTGCCGTCGGCTGCCGAGACGTTTAGGTCCTGCCACTGTCCGCGTCGGCTGTCGAGAAAAGCCTTGACCTTCTGGTCCAGGTCCTGCGCGCCCGGGGTGACGGAGTTGAATGCGGCCAGCGCCGTGACGGCGAGTAGTGATGACACGATGAAGATGAGTCGGATTCTCATGGGCATACTGACTTCTCCTTATCTACGGCAACTTATTAGACAACTTACATGGCCGTATCTTAGCGCCCCATAATAAAAGCTTCACAAACAATTCACAACTTCTTGACATCTTCCCCAGCGCAAAATCCGATATTATAGCTGAGTATCATAAGAGGGGAGAGGTGGCTTGAGGCCTGTCAGCTTGCCCGGACGCGCCCGGCGCTCCCCCGCGAATCTCTCGGGCAAGCGCTTGACAGAAATTCGTCTACGGCCTACCCTAGTTAACCGGAGTCCTCAAGGAGTCAAACCCCAAGGCCGCCTGCGATGAAGATCCTTCTGATCAAGCCACCCTTAAACCGGAACCTTCTGGTCCCGAATCACGACGAGCCCCTGGAGCTCGAATACCTGGCCGCCGCAGCCGCCGGTCATGACGTCCAGATCCTCGACATGCGCATCGACGCCAACCTGGACCGGACCCTGTCCCGGTTCCGGCCCGACCTCGCGGGCATCACGGCGTACACATGCGATTACAAGGCCTCCCTGTCCGTCCTCCAGGAAATCAAAAAATTCGATAAGCGGATCGAGACGGCCGTCGGGGGCCATCATGCCACCGTGCTCACGGCGGACTTCGCGTTGCCTTTCGTCGACGTCATTTTCCTGGGCGCCGCGGACGAATCGTTCAAAAACTACCTGGCCCGTTCCGCATCCGGCCAGGCCGTCGAGGAGGTCCAGAATATCGCGCTCGTCAAAGACGGTGCCCTGCGCTTCACGGAGCGGGCGCCCGTCACGAGCAACCTCGATCTTCTCCCGTTTCCCGACCGGCGCCCGACCCTGGCGTATCGAAGCCGCTACCGGGACACCATGAACAACAGGACCGGCCTGGTCATGACCAGCCGCGGGTGCCCCTTCCGCTGCTCCTTCTGCGCCTGCTGGAAGATCATGGGCGGGAAATATCTCGCCCGGAGCCCCGAATCCATCGTGACCGAGATCGCCGCGATGCCCGAAGATGTCGATCTCATCTGCTTCGCCGACGACAATACGCTCCACAGCATCCAGCGCGCCTGGCGCCTGATCGAGCTCTTGCGGGAGCGGAAGATCCGCAAGAAATTCATGATGTACGCCCGGTCGGACACCATCGTGAAGAATCCCGACCTCATGGAGGCCTTGAAGGACATCGGCCTCGAGTATCTCCTGGTCGGCATCGAATCGTTCAAGGACGCCGAATTGACGAGCATGAATAAGAACCTCACGTCCCAGACGAACCTGGAGGCGGTCCGGCTCCTCAAGAAAATCGGCGTCCGGATTTCCCCTCATATGATCGTCAACCCGGAATTCACCCGGAGCGATTTCCGCGAACTCCTCCGTTACACCCAGGAAATGGAGCTTTACCGGCCGGTCTTCACGGTGCTAACACCCCTTCCCGGGACGGATATTTACGACCAGAACCTGGACCGGCTCGCCATACACGATTATGACTTCTTCGATTTTACGCATTCCGTCCTTCCGACCAAGCTTTCCCGCAAAGAGTTCTATCGTCAGTACGGGAAGCTTTATACGCACAGTTACTCCTTTAAACGGTATTTCCAGTGGAGAATCCGTGATCTGGCCGCCCTGGGCCGTCCGTCGCGCCGGAAAGCGATTCGAAACCCGGACCGGATTCCCTTCATCCCGCTGTTGATGCTGCACGCCGTGGGGTTCCCGAAGTTTCTGAAGGTCCGCCGGCGGCATAAGACGGAGCCTTACGCTCAGGCTGCCCGCCCCCGGCCCGTTTCTTGACAGGCCGCTCCGCCCCGACTATATTCGTTGAGCAGGGGGGAGATCATGAGCGGGGAAAAAATTCTCGTGAACCGGGCGCCGGTCCTCACGCTTTGGGCCGCCGTGGTGGCCGAACGCCTGGGTTTCGACCGCCCGGCCGCGCTTTCTCTCGGCAAGGCCCTGGCCGGCCTCAACGCCCAGTCCAAGGGACGGAGCCTCGGGATCTATAAGCCGGCCGAGCATCCCGAGGGCGTGCCGCCCAAGAAGGCCCGACTCGGGGAAGAATTCTGGGTCGAGCTTCTCGGCCGTCCCATCCCGGCGAAAACGACGGACGACGGCGTCCGGGCCGTCGCAGCGGACCGGCCCATCGATCCCGCGGGCGTCGAGCGCTATCTCGAAGAGAAGTTCGGGGCCGGGCTCGAAGCCGTTGAAAAAGCCATGACGGTCCTGGCCAAATCCTTCAGCGCCAAGGATCTCGCGGCCCGGGCGTATTCGCTTTACGAGCGATTCCGGCCGGACATCCCGGCCGGCGTCCGCGGCTGGGGGGCCAAAGGCGAGTTAGATTTGGCTCGGATCCGCTCGCTTGGAAAAGCTGACTAAGTCAAGAACCCGCTCGGCCCTCTTGATTGACTCCCTCCGGCGCTCGGTGATATTCTTGATTCATTCTTCCTCATGCTTTGGAACGCGATCATGGTCGAACGACCAAAGGGGAAACAGCCATGAAACCTAGCCTGAAATTGGTACTGGGTCTCCTTATTCTCTGCGTCTCCGCGGGCTCTATGGCCGAGCAGCTCCACCCGGGCCGCGCTCCTGCGGGAATCCCGGCGCCCTCCACCCCGCGGCTCGATCCCAATTTCGGCCGGATGCCGCTCTATTTCATCCCGAACCGCGGACAGCTCGACGGGAGAGTGACTTATTACATCTCCGGGCGGGACAAGAGTATCTATTTCGGCGCCGACGGTTTGACGATCAGCCTGACGCGTACCGAGCCCATGAAAAGAAGCCAAAAGGCTAAAAGCGCCCGGGCCGAACGCTGGACGGTGAAACTGGACTTCGTCGGGGCGGCTCCGGGAGTGGTCCCCGCCGGTGAGGAGAAAAGCGGCGCGGTCATCTCCTATTTCAAAGGCCGCCCGGAGGAATGGAAGACCGGCATTTCCGCTTATTCCCGGATCGTCTATCGGAACCTCTGGCCCGGGATCGACTTGGCTTATTCGGGCACCACCGACCACCTGAAATACGAGTTCGTCGTCCATCCGGGCGCCGACCCCTCCAATATCCGGCTGGCCTACCGGGGCGCCTCGAACGTCGACGTCAATGGCCAAGGCCGCCTCATAGTTGAAACGCCGCTGGGCGGCTTTCAGGACGAAACTCCCCTGGCGTATCAGGAGCGGAACGGAAAAAGGGTCGCGGTTCCCGTGGCTTTCCGCCTCGATCCGGATGGGGCCGCCGCGAGCCGGGAAACCGCCCCGAGCGAGGATTCGCGTCTTCGTTCGCGGGCCTATGGATTCGCGACCGGCGAATACGATCCGGCTCTCCCGCTCGTTATCGACCCGGCGACGCTCATTTACTGCGGCTTTATCGGCGGGTCCGCCAACGACGGGGGGACGGCCCTGGCCGTCGACGGTTCCGGGAATGCCTACGTCACCGGATTTACCGGCTCCTTCGATTTCCCCGTGACCGTGGGCCCAGACCTCGGCTTCAACAGCGCCATTGGAGGCACGGACGCGTTTGTGGTCAAGGTCGCGGCCGACGGCGCCTCTCTTATCTACTGCGGTTATATCGGCGGGACCTGGGACGATGTCGGCAGCGGCATCGCCGTCGACGCCTCGGGCAACGCCTATGTCTCAGGCTGGACGTTCTCTCAGGACTTTCCCGTAATCGTCGGTCCGGGCCTTGCTCCTCACGGCAACATCACTCAGTTCAGTGACGCCTTCGTGACCAAGGTCTCGGCCGACGGCACGGGACTCGTCTATTCCGGGTTTATCGGCGGCTCCCTCAGCGACCGGGCGACCGCGATCGCTCTCGACGGCTCCGGGCACGCCTATATAACGGGCGGCACCGTGTCGAACGATTTCCCCGCGGTCGGGGGACCCGACCTCACTTATAACGGGCTTTCGGACGCCTTCGTGACCAAGGTGGCCGCCGACGGCACGGGGCTCGTCTATTCAGGTTTTATCGGGGGTCAGGCGGACGAAGCCGGGAACGGCATCGCCGTGGACGCTTCGGGCAACGCCTATATCACCGGGTTCACGACCTCATTTCCGACCGAACATTTCCCCGTCACCGTAGGCCCGTCGCTCACCTACGGGGGCAGCCAGGACGCGTTCGTGGCCAAGGTCAACGCGGCGGGTTCCGCGCTCGTCTACTGCGGCTATATCGGGGGAACGGACATCGATGTCGGCGTCGGGATCGCGGTCGATCCCGCGGGAAACGCCTACGTGACGGGCACCGCGGATTCCGGGTTCAATTTTCCGGACAAGGTGGGGCCGGATCTCACCCATAACGGCGGCCACGACGCTTTCGTGGCCAAGGTGGCGGCCTCGGGCGCCCAACTCGTCTATTGCGGCTTCATCGGCGGCTCGGGGAGCGATTTCGGGACGGCTATCGCCGTGGACGCCTCGGGCATCGCCTATGTCGCCGGTTCCACGGATTCCCAATCAGGTTTTCCACTATCGGGCGGTCCTTCGAGTGTCCAGCACGGGTTTTTGGACGCCTTCGTGGCGACCGTGGACGCATCGGGCGCCGACCTGATCTACAGCGGCTATATCGGCGGCTCTCTCGATGACGAGGCCGCCGGCATCGTGGCGGACGGCTCGGGAAAAGTATTCGTGTCCGGCCATACCTTTTCCATCGATCTCCCGGTGCTCGTGGGACCGAGCCTTTTCCCAGGCGCCGGGCTGGGCGGCAGCTCGGAAGACGCGTTCGTCGCCAGGCTTTTCGAGGATCTGCCTCCCGCTCCGCCGACAGACCTCCACACCACGGCCGTGACGGCCAGCCAGGTCGACCTGGCCTGGACCGACCATTCGACGGTCGAAAACGGGTTCAGCATCGAACGGAAGACGGGGGCGGCCGGGACCTGGGCCGAAATCGGCACGGTCGGGCCCAACGTCACGGCTTTTCCGGACCCAGGACGGACGGAAGGAACGACCTACGTCTACCGGGTCCGGGCTTTTAACGCCATCGGCAACTCGGCGTATTCGAATGAACTCAGCGTTCTGACCCGGCCGGCCGCGCCGACGGGCTTGTCGGCCACGGCGATCAACGAACGGCGGGTCAATCTCTCGTGGACCGACCATTCGGCGTCCGAAACCGGCTTCCGGGTCGAACGCAAAATCAACGCCGGCGATCCGTGGACCGCTGTCGGGACCGTGGCCGCGAATGTGACGGCCTTCGCCGACACCCACGTTCTGGAAAGCACGACCTACACCTACCACGTCCTGGCCTTCAATTCGGGCGGCGATTCTGCGCCGTCGAACGAGGCGTCCGCGACGACGCCGGCCCTGACGATTCCCATCGCCCCGTCCGGGCTTCTGGCCGCCGCCCTGTCGGCCACCCAGGTCAGGCTGACGTGGACGGACAATTCCTTTAACGAGGACGGCTTCAAGATCGAGCGCAAAACCGGCGCGGCCGGCGCCTGGGCCCAGGTCGGCACAGCCGCCGCCGACGCCATCACCGCGGACGACGGCGGACTCACGGAGAGCACGTCGTATTTCTACCGGGTCCGGGCCTTCAACAACGCCGGCGATTCGGGATACTCCAACGAGGCCCCCGTCACGACTCCGATCAACCAGCCGATCCTGCGGGTCCCGATCTCGGCCATCGCCTTCGGCAGCGTGAACGAATGCGCGTTTCTCGACATGACGACGGTCCTCTATAACGACGGCGGCGCTCCGCTCGCCGTGACCGGCATTTCGCGGACATCGGGAGCCGCGGACTTCAGCTATCAGACGCCGGCGACTCCGTTCAACGTGCCGCCCCTGAGTTCCCAGGCCATTACCCTAAGGTTCTCGCCCTTGAACACGGGCGCCGCGTCGGCGGTCTTCACTGTCGTTTCAAACGATCCCGCGAACGGCAGCGTTCAATTCGCCGTCTCCGGGACGGGCTTCGTCCCGACGATAGGCCTGGCCCTCCAGGTGCAGCGCCTGACCGAGAGGGCCTGGATCATCCGCCGTGATTACGGCCTGATCAACCTGACGGTCACGAAATCCGCGCCGTTCAATGTGACGACCTACCGCCTGTCGCGAAAGGCGGGCGCGGGCTCATACCAGACCATCAAGGACTTCACGGAGGCCAATCTCCCGTCCGGCGTCTTGACGTATGCCGATACGTTCCTGGCGAGCGGCACAAATTACACCTACAAGGTCGAGGCCCTGGACTGCGGCGGCCGGGTCATCGCGTCTTCGAGCGAACTCGGGCCCCTTAACTCGGTGAGGCGGCCCCTCGGCAGGCCCGCGATCCGCACGGTGAAGAGGTGAAAATCATGAAGAAACTAACGCTTGTGCTCATCCTGTTTTTTTGCGCCGGCCAGGCCTTTCCCGGTGATCGCCTGCTCGTTTCGGCGGGTGTGAATTACCTCAAGGCGGCGGACTCCGGGTACAAGGATGTCTATGGCCAGAGCCTTTTCTATCCGGATGTCCGGGTCGGCGTCAGGCTCGTCCGCGGCCTCCACCTGATGGGCGGTTTCGGATTCCTCACCAAAAAAGGGGAAACGCCGGACCTCCATCTGCCCGCCAAGTCCACCCAGATGTTTTTTACGGGAGGGCTCGCGTACATTGACCGGATCGGGGGCACCGTCAACCTCAAGGTCGAGGCCGGGGTCGCCGACATCAGCTTCAAGGAACAGGCGCTGGACCTGACGGTCAAAGGATCGAAGCTCGGCTACCAGGCCGAGTTGGGCCTGCTCGTCATGGGCGAAGTCGCCTTTACGGAATTCGACTTGGGCTATATGGGGGCGTCTACCACCGTCGAGGGCGTGAAGATCAAGCTCGGCGGCGCGCGGGTGGCGCTCCGCATCGGCTTCCGTATCTAGGGGAGTCGAACGATGCTCCTGAACAGGCGTGAATTCATGGCCAAGGCGGGAGCCGCGGCCGTTTCGCTGACCTTCGTCAAGCCGGAGCTTGTCCGGGGAACCCAGGCCAACTCGAAAATCAGGCTGGGCCTCGTCGGCTGCGGCGGGCGGGGCAGCTGGATCGCCGGCCTTTTTCAGAAGCACGGCGGTTACGAAGTCGTGGCCGTCGCCGATTACTTCAAGGACCGGGCCGACAAAGCGGGCGGGGACCTGGGCGTTCCCGAAGCGGCCAGGTTCACGGGCCTGGCCGGATTTAAACGGCTCCTGGACAGGGGCGTGGAAGCGGTCGCCATCGAAACCCCGCCCTATTTCCACCCGGAGCAGGCCGCGGCCGCCGTCGCGGCCGGCGCCCACGTCTACCTGGCCAAGCCCGCGGCCGTGGACGTGCCGGGATGTCATTCGGTCGCCGCGAGCGCCAAGGAAGCTACGGGCAAAAAACTCGCCTTCCTGGTGGATTTCCAGACCAGGACACATCCGGCGTTCATCGAGGCCGTCGGCCGGGTCCACCAGGGCGGCCTGGGCGAGATCGTTTTCGGCGAAGCCGTTTACCACGCCGATTGCCCGTTCGATCAGTGGTATGACCTGATCAAGTCGGAGCCCGGCAACCCCGAAACCTGGATCAGGGCCTGGGGCCTCGACCGGGCCCTGTCGGGCGACATGATCACCGAGCAGGACATCCACGCGCTCGACGTCATGAATTGGGTCATGGGCGTGCCGCCCCTCTACGCCATCGGCAACGGCGGACTGACCGCGCGTCCGAAGATCGGCAGCTGCTGGGACCACTTCGTCGTCTATTACCAGTACCCGAAAAATGTCGCGATGCAGTTCAGCGGCCGCCAGTTCAAGGGGCACGGGACGTCCGAGGGGATCAAAAACAGGGTGTTCGGGTCCAAGGGCGTGCTGGAGACCGAGTACGGCGGAGGCGTCCTCATCCGCGGAGAGAACTATTATAACGGGGGGAAAACGCCGGAAATCTACGAGTCCGGGGCCGTCGCCAATATCGCCGCCTTTCATAAAGCCATCCTGGCGCGGGATTCGGGCAACCCGACAGTCCCCCCGAGCGTCCAGAGCAACCTCATCACCATCCTGGGGCGGAAGGCGGCCTACGAAAACCGCCTGGTCACCTGGGCCGAGCTGACGAAGGACGGAGAGCGGCTCGTGCCGAACTTGAAGGGCCTAAAGGATTAGAAATTGAGCAGGGGAGAAACCGCCATGTCCAAAAAGCTCCCGATCCGCCTCGCCTTCGCGGTCGCCGGTCTGGCCGCGCTCATGGCCTGGCACGCCGTGGCAGCGGAAAAAGCCGTCGTCAAGCTTGGCGTGTGCGATTGGACGATCGGGAAATCCGGCGACCCGGCCGCCCTGGAGCTGGCCGGGAAACTCGGGCTCGACGGCGTCCAGGTCAGCCTGAATCCCAAGAACGAATCGCTGGCCCTCAACCAGCCGGAGCTCCGCCGCGCCTACCTCGGGGCCGCCGAGCGGACCGGAGTCGCCATCGCCTCCTTCGCCATCGGGGAATTGAATAACGTTCCCCTCAAAAGCGACCCCAGGGCGGAGAGGTGGCTTGGAGAAGGGATCGCCATTGCCAAGGCCATGAACATCCGGATCATCCTTGTCCCGTTTTTCGGCAAGGGCGAGCTCAGGAACGACGCGCCGGGCATCGACGCGGTTGTCGGCGCGCTCAAGCGGCTGGCGCCCTCGGCCGAGCGGGCCGGCGTCATCCTGGCCCTGGAAAGCTACCTCAGCGCCGGGGAAAACATCAAAATCCTGGAGCGCGTCGGCTCACCGGCGGTCAAGGTCTATTACGATGTCGGCAATTCCCAGGCGGTCGGCAACGACGTTCTGCGGGAAATCGCCCTGCTCGGAGACCGAATCGTGGAGATCCACGCCAAGGACACCAAGGACCTCTACGGCAAGGGCTCGATGGATTTCCAGGCGGTCCGCGGGGCCATGAAGGAAATCGGTTACAAAGGCTGGCTGGTCATCGAAGGCACGGAGATGCCTCTCGGCGTCGAAAAGAGCGTCCGCTACGACGCGGAGTATCTGAAAACCGTATTTTCGGGAAAATGAAAGGGGGGCGACGATGAAAAAACCCTCGAGGGTTCTCCTGGTCTTTTCCATCCTGCTCGGGCCGGTGTTTCTCATCCCCCAGGATTTCGCGCAGGAGTGGCACCTCGACGTGCCCTATGTCCCCACGAAGCCCGAAGTCGTGGCCAAGATGCTGGAGATGGCGGCCGTCGGGAAGAACGATGTTCTTTACGACCTCGGTTGCGGCGACGGCCGGATCGTGATCACGGCCGCCAAGCTCTTCGGCACGCACGGGATCGGCATCGACATCAACCCCGAGCGGATCAGGGAATGCCGGGAAAACGCGGTCAAGGAGAACGTCACGGGCCTGGTCAAGTTCCTGGAGCAGGACCTCTTTCAAACGGACTTCCACGAGGCAACCGTGGTTACGCTCTACCTCCTGAGCTCCGTCAACCTGCGGCTGAGGCCCATCCTTTTCGAACAACTCAAGCCGGGCACGCGCGTGGTATCGCACGATTTCTCCATGGACACATGGAAGCCGGATAACTCGGCGGTCGTGACGACGGAGGCGATGACGCACGATGTCTATTTCTGGGTCATCCCGGCCAACGCGTCGGGCGCCTGGGAATGGGCGTGGCCCGAGGGCGCCCAGAAACTGCCCTGCCGTCTCGACGTGGACCAGCATTTCCAGGCCCTCACGGGCCGGATCAGCGTCGGAGGACGGGAGCTCCCGCTGAACGGCCTGACTATCGCCGGGGACGTTCTCAAGTTTTCCGTCGGGCGGGAAGAGGGCGGCAAGACGCGGACGGTGTTTTTCGAGGGCCGGGTGGCGCGCAACTCCGTCGAGGGCACGATGTCCGTCCAGGGAGAAGGGAAGGCCGGTCAAAAGCCCTGGAAAGCGGAACGCCGCCCGGCGACCATGAAGAACATCGCCACGGACAACGGGAGGGGCTTTTAGAGGCCGCCCGTTATTTCTGGACCTTCGTCCACCGTCCCGACTTGCTGGATTCGACGGCCGCCCCGAGAACACACATGGCCTCGTGCCCGGTGTGGAAATCGGGGAACCGGACCGCGAATGGTTTTCCTTCCCGTTTAGCCGCGAGCGCCCCGTAGAAATCCCGGAAGAGATTGTAGACAGCGTCGTGGTATCCCATGGGATGCCCCGTAGGCAGGGCCGCGTATTTCCGGGTGTCCTCGACCTGGAGCTGGGACGATTCATAGAATGTTTCGTTGCCCTTCTCGCGGTGGCCGACCCATAGCGCGTTGGGGTGGACGTGGCTCCAGGCGTATGATTCCTTGGTGCCGAAGACCTGGAGCTCGAGGTCGACTTTGCGGCCGGCGGCGACCTGGCAGGTCGTGAAGTTCCCGCGGGCCCCGTTGTCGAGGCGGACGAACATCGAGGCGTAGTCGTCGACCTTGATTTCGACCTCTTCGGATTCGCCGCCGACCTGGGTGCTGAACGCCAGCACTCCGGCTTTGGGCTTTTTCCGCCGGGGAATGCAGGTGTGGAGCTCGGCCATGACCTCGACGATCTTCCGGCCGGTGACGAACTGGACCAGGTCGCACCAGTGGCTGCCGAGGTCGGCGATGACGTTGGCGGCGCCGGCGACCGCCGGGTCGAGGCGCCAGGAATAGTCGGTGTCGTAGAAAAGCCAGTCCTGCAGGAAATGTCCCATGAAGGCCCGGACCTCGCCGAGGTCTCCCCGGCGGACGCGGGCCGCGGCTTCCTGGACGACGGGATAATACCGGTAGCAGAAGTTGATCGCGGTCAGGGTCTTGTGCTTGTCGGCCAGGCGGACGAGCTCGGCCGACTCCTTGGCCGTCAGGGACAGCGGCTTCTCCGAAAGGACGTCCTTCCCGGCCTCGATGGCCTGCTTGTTGAGCTCGAAATGGACGTTGTTGGGAGCGCAGTCGTGGATGACTTCGATTTCGGGGTCGCGGATGAGTTCCGCGCCGCTCGCGTAGACCTTCGGCACCTCCAGCTTTTCCGCGGCCGCCCGGGCCAGCTTGTCGTTGCTGTCGGCCACGGCCACGACCTCGGCGCCCACGGTCCGCCGAAGCATCTCGAGATGGACCATGCCGATATACCCCGTCCCGATCAGACCGACTTTTAATTTCTTCATGTTTCCCTCCTCGACGAGTTTCTCATTCCGTCATGCCGGCGACGAAACCGGACGCCCAGGCCCAGGCCAGGTTGAAGCCGCCCCGCCTGCCCTGGACGTCGAGCATCTCGCCGGCGATATATAGACCCTTCTGGTTTTTGGATTCCAGCGTCCGGGGCTGGACTTCCCGGGCGTCCACGCCGCCCGCGGTGAACTCGGCCTCGTTCCAGCCGCGCGTCCCATAGACTGTGAAGCGCTTGTCCTTGAGGGCCCCGACCAGGGCGGCGGCCGCTTGCGCAAGGTCCCGGCTCCCGGCGGGAAGCAGTCCCGGAATAACGGCGGCGAACCGTTCCGGCAGGATCCCCGCCGCCAGGTCCTCGTCGGCCCAACCGTCCTTCAGCCGCTTCATGAACCTCGAGGCCAACGCCGGCTTCGAAAGGAACGGAACGAGGTCGAGGACCATGGCCGAGCTCGTCCAGCCGTCCCTGTTGATGGCGATGGACAGGCTTTCACTTACGTCGAGGACGGCCGTGCCGGAGAGCCCGTACTGCGTGAAGAGCGCTTCCCCTTCGGCCGTTTGGGCGTTTTTGCCGCCGACAACGGCCGTGGCTTTGGCCCGGACTTTAACGCCCTGCAGGAGATGGCACATCCTGTCCCTGGCCAGGACGGGGACGGCGCTCGGGACGGGCGGAATGACGTGATGGCCGAAGGCCTGGGCCAGCCGGTAAGCGCTGCCGTTCGACCCCAGGGCGGGGAAGGATTTTCCGCCGCCCGCGAGCACGACGGCGCCCGTTTCGACCTTCCGGCCGTCCCCGGAGGCGATAGTGAAGCCCGCGTCATGCTTCCGGATCTCCGCGGCCTCGAAACCGAGTTCTGTGCCGGCCCCGAGCCTCCGGACTTCGGCTTCCAGGAGTTTCAGGAGGGAGGAGGCCTGGTTCGTGACCGGAAATATCCGGCCTTCCTCGGAATAGGTTTCCAGGCCCAGTTCCTTGAAAAAGGACCGGATTTCTTCTCTTCCGAACCTGTCCAGGACCGAGACGACGAGGTTGCGGCTGGTCGTTGTGAAGGCGGCGGGGGAGAGGTCCTCGTTCGACAGGTTGCAGCGGCCTCCTCCCGTCGCCAAGATCTTTTTCCCCAGCCGCGGCAGGCGCTCGCAGATGACCACCGAGGCCCCACGGCGCGCCGCGCTCGTCGCGGCCACAAGGCCCGCGGCCCCGCCCCCCACGATCGCGACGTCCCATCGTTTCGTCATGGGACAAGCTTACCCGATTCGGCGGCCGTTCGTCAAAAAAAAAGGCGCTTCGCCCGGGATGGGCGAAGCGCCGATGAAATCGCGAGAGAGGTTAGAAGCCGATGCCGACCAGGACCATAAGGGACTTGGTCTTGACCGACGTCCCGGGGTCCGCGTTCTTGGCGACGTTGGCCAGGCCGAGGTTGTAGCGGACTTCCGCGGACAGCTTGATGACCGGCAAACGAAAATCGATCCCGCCGCCGAAAACGACGCCGTAGTCCGTGGACTTGATCTGGTCTTTAATGTCCACCGGCGGTTCGAGCACGCCGTCGACGAACGCGACACCCTTGGCCGACAAGAGATAGGCGCCGTAAGGGCCCGCGTAGATCATCGGGCTGATGGGGCCGGGAAGGACATGGATCTTGAGGAGCACGGGAACCTGGATGTAGTCCACGCGGTCTTCCATCCAATCCGGAAGCGCTTCCATTCTCGCACCCTGCCGGACATAGAGGATCTCAGGCTGGATCGAGACCAACCCCAGACCGAGCGAGAAGTAGACGCCGCCCATGGGATTCTTGATGTCCGTAAGGACCGGGACATCCGTGCCCCCCGTGAACTTGAGGTTCGCCCAGGCATAGCCGACCTTGACGCCCACGCCCGCGGCGGCACTCTGCGGCAGGACGGCCGCGACGAACACCATGACCAGGGAAACAATCAGGAATTTTTTCATTAAAGCCTCCTAAGTGAATTCTTAATTCCGTCGCCTCCCAGTCTAACCGGGCCCTGACCAGGGTCAATCGTCACCCCGGGTGATTTTGCGGGGTGATTTTTCTCCCCTTCCCTCATCGCGCCCGGTGAGAAGCTCCGGGAACCGTCCGACCCGCCCCCGTTGACCGCCTCTTTTTTTCTGTGCTATAACCTCAGGCAGAGCATGAGCCTTCCCCTCCTTCAGGAACTCGTCGTCCTTCTGGCGGCCTCCGTCGCGATCATATTCGTTTCCCAGAAAATCAAGCTTCCCCCCGTTGTGGGATTCCTGCTCACGGGCGTGCTGATCGGCCCCGGGGGCTTCTCCCTGGTCAAAGATACGCGGACTATCGACGTCCTGGCCGAGGTCGGCGTGGTCATGCTCCTCTTCATGATCGGGCTGGAGTTCACCCTCGACCGGATGAAGAGGATCCAGAGGTACTTCTGGCTGGGCGGCGGGCTCCAGGTGACGCTGACGATCTCGGCGGCCGTGCTCGTCCTGGTCCTCCTCGGCGTTCCGGCCAGGGAGGCCATCTTCTTCGGTTTTCTCATCTCCCTGAGCAGCACGGCCGTCGTCCTCAAGATTCTATCCGACCGGACCGAAACCGACGCGCCGCAGGGGAGAATCTCCCTCGGAATCCTGATCTTCCAGGACGTGGCCATTGTCCCGATGATCGCGCTCGTCCCGGTGCTGGCCGGGGTCCGGGCCGCCTCGCCCGCCGCCATTTCGGCCAGGTTCCTGCTGAGCGGCGGGGCCGTCGCAGGGGTGTTCGTGATCGCCCGCTACCTCATGCCCAAGGTCCTTCACCTTGTCGTCAGGACCCGGGTCCGGGAGATCTTCCTGATCGCCTCGCTTTTCGCCTGCCTGGGCATGGCCCTCTTGACCTCGTCTCTCGGGCTGTCCCTGGCGCTCGGCGCCTTCCTGGCCGGGGTGATCATCTCGGAATCGGATTATAGCCATCAGGTGGTATCCGATATTCTCCCGTTCCGGGACGTTTTCAACAGCGTCTTTTTCATATCCATCGGGATGCTCCTCCACACCGGGGACGCATGGCGCTCGAGGTCGGTCATCGCCGGGCTCGTCCTGTCCATCCTCCTGCTCAAGGCCGTGATCGTTTTCCTGACCGTCCGCATCCTCGGCTATGATTCGCGGATCTCGCTACTGACCGGTCTCGCCCTGGCCCAGGTGGGGGAATTTTCTTTCGTCCTGGCGGGCGTCGGACGCGCGAACGGGCTCCTTCCGGAGAGCGCCTTCCAGGTTTTCCTGGCCTCGTCCATCCTGACGCTCCTCGCGACGCCCTTCCTCATCCAGGTCTCTCCCCATTTGGCCGCGAAAATGGGTCGAGCTCCCGGGCTGAAGGGCCGGTCGCACAAAGTCCGCGGGAAAACGGATCGGGAGTTCGAAGAGCACGTCATCATCGCGGGCTACGGCCTCAACGGACGGAACCTGGCCCACGTCCTCAAGGAGGCCGGCGTCAGCTATGTCGTCTGTGACCTCAACCCTGAAACCGTCAGAACGGCGGGGGAGAGGGGAGACCCTCTGATATTCGGAGATATTTCGAGCCGCACGATCCTCAGGCAGGCCGGGATTGGGCGGGCCAGGGCCATCGTCTTCGCCATCTCCGACCCTTCGACGACCCGGCGGGGCGTCCGGGCGGCCAGGGAAATTCGCCCTGACCTCTTCATCCTGGTCCGGACGCGCTACGCCTCCGAAATCGATGAGCTCTACAGCCTCGGGGCGAACGACGTCATCCCCGAGGAATTCGAAACCTCGGTCGAGATCTTCACGCGCGTCCTGGAACGCTTCCATGTCCCGCGGAATATCATCGATGCCCAGGTCAAGATCATCCGCAGCGAATGCTACGGGGACTTGCGGGGGACCTGCGAGGCCTTCCGGCCTTCCGTCGAGAGGATCTCCGACCTCCTCTCGGCCGGGACCGCGGAGTCCTATTATGTCATGCGAGGCAGCTGGCCGGCGGGGAAGACCCTGGGCCGGGTGGACCTCCGCAGCAAAACGGGCGCCACCGTCATCGCCGTGGTGCGGGGAGAGGAATCTTTCACGAGCCCCGGCGCCGAATTCGTCATCGAGACCGGCGACACGCTCGTCCTCGTGGCCAGCCACCGGGACATGAACCGGGCCTTCCAGTTCCTCGATTCGGGCCGGGAGGAGGGCCCCGGCGGCGGAGATCGTGGGGAATGACATGGACGTTCGGCTCCAGCCGTCCTGGCTTCTCGTCGGGCCTACGGGGGCCGGCAAGACGCCCCTCGGGCTCATGCTCGAGGAAAGGGGCGCGGGAGGGCTGAGGTGCTTTCATTTCGATTTCGGGGCCGAGCTGCGAGCCGTCGCCGCTTCCACGGAGCATGCCCGGGGCCTCCAAGAGGGGGAAGTCCGGGTCATCCGGCGCTCGCTCGCGACCGGCGCCCTCCTCGAAGACCACGAGTTTCCCATCGCCCTCAAGGTCCTGCGGGCCTTCGCGCGGGCCAAGGAGCTCCGGGAGAATGACCGCCTGGTCCTCAACGGCCTGCCGCGCCACATCGGCCAGGCGCGGATGATGGAGGACGCCGTCCGCGTCGAAGCCGTCGTCAGCCTGGAAGCCACGGCCGAGGTCGTCCGGGAACGGATTCTGCTCAACACCGGCGGCGACAGGGTGACCAGGGCCGACGACGAACTCCGGGCCGTCGCGCGGAAGCTCGTCATCTTCAGGATGCGGACTCTCCCCCTTCTTGAGTACTACGATAACCGCGAAGTGCCTGTCTTCAAAATCGCGGTCGGGGGGCGCACGACGGCAGAGGAGATGTACGGCACGGTCGTCGACCTGCTCAATCCCCTTCGCGGGATTTCATGGACGCCGTCAAGAGGTCGCCGAAGGCGGCCTCTTGACGACTGCGGGGGTTCCGGATAACAGGAGACCCCCGGCTGCCATCAAGATGCCGCCCTCGGCAGCCTCTTGATGACTGCGGGGGTTCAGGATAACAGGAGACCCCCGGCTGTAAGTCCGTGGAGCTTCGGAAAAGCCGGGATTATGCGCGAGGAGAAGGCCCCATGAAAAAAATCCTGCCGAGGTTCATCGGAACGGTTCTGGCCGTCGCCATTATCTCGGGCGCGTCATCGCTCGGGGCCGAGGCCCCCAGGTTCGAGACCATCCTTTATGGGGCGTCCTATTACTGGGAGTACATGCCGTACGAGAGATTGGAGAAAGACGTCGCGCTCATGGAAAAGGCCGGGATCAATTTCCTGCGGGTCGGGGAATCGACGTGGGGCGTCCTCGAACCGAGCGACGGGGTCTTCGATTTCGGCTGGCTGAGGCGCGTGCTCGACAGGGTCCACAAGGCCGGCATCAAGGTCATCCTCGGGACGCCGACCTATTCCATCCCGGCCTGGCTCTTCAACGAGCACCCGGAGATTCAGGTCAAGCCGATAAACCAGCCGCGCTACACGTACGGGCTTCGCCAGATGACCGACATGACCCACCCGGTCTACAGGCGCTACGCCGAACGCATCATTCGCCGGCTCGTCACGGAATTCCGCGACCATCCGGCGGTCATCGGTTACCAGTTGGACAACGAAAGCCACCCCTCCGGGACGGCCGACGCGCACGTGCAGGCCGCGTTCCGCGAGCACCTTCGGGCGAAATTCAAGACGGCGGAAAACCTGAACAGGGCCTGGGGCTTGAACTATTGGGGGCAGAGGATCTCGAGCTTCGAAGAGCTTCCCCCGCGGGACGGCATCCTCAACCCCGGATACAAGCTCGAATGGGAACGTTTCCAGCAGAAAATCGTGGCCGATTTCCTGGGGTGGCAGGCGGAGATCGTCCGGGGCCTCAGGCGCCCGGGCCAGTTCATCACGCACGATTTCGTCGGGGGATTCCCGGGCGATGTCAGCCAGCCTGAGATCGCGGCGTTCCTCGACGTCCCGGCCGTCAACGTCTACATGGGCCTCCAGGACGAAATGGACGGCGAGTTCATCGCGTACTGCGGCGATATTAACAGGTCCCTCAAGGGGACGAACTACCTGGTCACCGAGACCACGGCGCAGACGACCGGCTGGGACTCGCGGGACCAGCTCCCCCCGTACGACGGCCAGCTCCGGCTCGCCGTCTATGCCAACGTCCTGAGCGGCGCAAACCTCGTCGCGTACTGGCATTGGCACTCCCTCCACTACGGACAGGAAACGTACTGGAAAGGGGTCCTGGCCCACGACCTCGAACCCGGCCGGATCTACGGCGAAGTCTCCCGGATCGCCCATGAGCTGGCGAGAACAGGCCCCCGGCTGACGAACCTGAAGAAGAAAAACCGCGTGGCCATCCTCTACAGCATGGATTCCATGAACGGCCTCAATTTCATGCCCTTCGACCGGGACGTCGGCTACATGACCGTCCTCAACCAGATGTACCGGGCCCTTTATAATCTCAACGTCGAAACCGACTTCGTGTTTCCCGGAAGCCGGAACCTGGCCGATTATGATCTCGTCCTCATCCCGCCGCTCTATGTGGCCAGTGACGAGCTTCTCGAGCGGCTGTCCGCTTACGTTAAAAACGGGGGAGACGTCCTGATGGCCTTCAAGAGCGGCTTCACCGACGAGAACTCGACGGTCCGCTGGACGACGATGCCCGGCCCGCTGCGGGAGGCCTGCGGCTTTTCGTACCAGGAATTCACGAACCTGCGGAGCCCGCTCGGGCTCCGGGGGGACCCTTTCAAGGCCGGCCAGGGCAACAGCGTTTCCGTGTGGGCCGAGTTCCTTGTTCCGGCCAAGGCCGTAGCGCTGGCGTTCTACGACCACCCGGTGTTTGGAAAATACCCGGCCGTTACCAGGAACCGCTTCGGCCGCGGGACGGTAACATATGAGGGGACATATCTCTCTGCTGCGCTCCAGGAGAAAGTCGTCGCCGCGACGCTCGACGCGGCCGGCGTTCCGCTGAACGACGCCGGACTGCCGGCCGGCGTCAGGGTAAAGCACGCCGTCCTTGCCGACGGGGCCGCCGTCCACGCCTATTTCAATTTCTCCAGCAAGCCCCACAATTTCGCTTATGGGTATGCCGGAGCGGGGGTCGAGATCCTGACCGGCAGGACGATCGCGAAGGGCCAAACCGTCACCTTGCCGCCCTGGGACCTGGCTATTATCAAAGAATAAAGGGATCTCTCTGCGAAAAAGAACGCCGCCCCGAATCTTCATAAAAAGACTGAAGCCTCACGGACTTACAGCCGGGGGGTCGCGTTGGCTTGAACCCCCGCAAGTCATCAAGGGGCCGACGAGGGCGGCGTCTTGATGGCAGCCGGGGGGGCCTGTTAGATTAACCCCCCGCAGTCATCACGAGGCCCGAAGCGATATGGCAATCTCTCTCGGCGGCCTCGTGATGGCGTCCGGGGAATCCCGCGAAGGGGGTTGACAGTTGCGCCGCCGTCCCCAATAATCTCTGTCTATACGCTTTTAAGGAGTGACCGCATGACGATGACATCGCGCAAGAGAGCGTTTTTCCTCTCGTTCGTTCTATCCCTCTTTTTGATGGCCTCGGTGTTTCCGGCGGCGGCCGGCAAACCCGCGGAGAAGCCGTGCCCCGCGGAATGGGACAGCTGCACGTCCATCGAGGTCGGCCGCCTGGCCACCGTCGACGGCTCCGTCATCACGTGCCATACATGCGACGGGCCCTACCGGACCTGGCTGAACATCGTGCCGCACCAGAAATGGCCGGATAAGGCCATGAACAAGATTTATTCCGGCAAGATGCACACCGAGACGCCGGGGGACCTTCAGGGCATCCTCCAGACGGGCGAAATCCCGCAGGTGCCCGAAACCTACCAGTTCCTGAACACGGCCTATCCCTGCCTGAACGAGCAGGGCCTGGCCATCGGGGAAACGACGATCGGCGGCCGCCAGGAGCTCGTGAACACGGAAGGCGCGTTCATGATCGAGGAGGTCGAGCGGATCATGCTCGAGCGGGCCAGGACCGCCCGCGAGGCCATCAAGCTGGCCGGGGAGCTCGTCAAGCAGTACGGGTACGGCGATTACGGCGAATGCATCACGATCGCCGACGGCAAGGAGGTCTGGCATTACGAGATCTTCGGCGCCGGCCCCCTGCAGAAAGGGGCCGTCTGGGCCGCGGTCAGGATCCCCGACGATCACGTGGGCATCTCGGCCAACATCCCCAGGATCGCCGAGGTCAACCTCAAGGACCCGGACCACTACATGGCTTCCGACAACGTCTTCCAGGTGGCCCAGGACATGGGCTGGTGGGACCCCAAGAGCGGCAAGCCCTTCAAGTTCTGGGAGGCCTACAGCGGCCGCAAGCCGTTCTCGACCAGGGAGTATTTCGTCCTCAGTACGCTGGCCCCTTCGTTGAAGCTGACGATGGACATGCCGGAGTTGCCTTTTTCGGTGAAGCCGGAAAAGAAGCTTTCCGTGCGGGACGTCCTCCGGATCTACCGCGACCCGTATGCCGGGACCGACCTCGACATGACCAAAAATCTTCTCGTCCCCAAGCCACAGGGCCGGCGCGATCAGGCCGCCCCGAGCGCCCCTCCCGCGGCGCCTGAAATGGTCATGAGCCCCATCGCCAGCGCCTGGATGCCACGCGAGGTCATCAGGCTCGTCAACGCCGTGAAACCGGGGACAATCAACATGCCCCGGACGATCCCCATTTCGGGCTGTTCCTACGCCACGGTCATCCAGGTGCGGGGCTGGCTGCCGCCCGCCGTCGGGGCCATCTGCTGGTTCGCCTTCGACAATCCGGCCATGAGCGCCCGGATTCCCATCTTCGCCGGCGCGACGGAACTGCCGCCGAGCTTCGAGGTCTGCGGCCAGCACCGGTTCCGGCTGGATTCGGCCGACTGGGCGTTCCGCCGGGCCAACCGCCTGGCGACGATCCGGTGGGGCGCGACTAAGACCCAGGTCGAGGGGACGATCGCCGAGTTCGAGGACAAGGCCTTCGCCGACCTGCCGATGCTCGAAAAGAAAGTCCAGGACATCCTGGCCAGCAAGGCGCCGGACAAGGAACCGTTCACGGTGAATCAGTACCTGACGAAGTATACGAACGACTTCGCCCGGGCCGCCATCCAGAAGTACCTCGAGCTCGGGGACAAGTTCTGGATGCTCATCGCCATGAGCCTCTAGATCAGAGGGCGTATTTGAACAGGTTCATCCCGGGCGCCAGCCGCGCCTTTTCCCTGTAAATGTCCCAGTAATGGGCCTTGGCGTCGGCCAGCTGTCCGTAGAGCGGATGCCTGGTATCGGGAAGGTGGGTGGCGACCACGGCGTTTGTCTTGTCCACGCAGAGGAGTTTCTGGCACCGGTTCATGATGCCGGCCGTCCCGATGCTCGCGGCGACGACGAGGTCCTTCGATTTGATCCGGTCGATGAGCTCGCCATAGGCGATGTGCCGTTCCTCGACTTTGACGCCCTTCTCCCGGAGGATGCCGACCATGCCTTGGATGGTGATCGAGGGGAGGATGAGCTCGCTTTCGGGAATTTTCACGACCGTCCCGTCCCTGAATCCGAAGAGGCAACACGACGAATCCCATTCCGTGATGCGGCGCTCTTCGAGGTCCAGGTGCGTCCTGTCGTCGAGGAAGAGGGCCGCGGCGGCCAGCGGATCGACGTCCTTGGCGGCGTCGATGGCCTTCAGGCTGATCAGGTAGTTGATGCCGAGTTTGAGCCAGCCCGTCTTGTTGGCGCTCGTGGCCCGGATGAGGTGGGGAATGACGACCCCGGTGAACGGCTCGCCGAGGTAGTTATCGTACCGGCAGAAGATGGCCCGGACGGCCGGCTGGGACGGGAAGGTGACCCCCATGGACTGCTCCTCGTCCACCGTGAAGGGCCTCAGGTAGCCCTGGGCGCCCGCGTCGGCCATCTCTTCGAGAAAGGCACGGACGGCCGGCTCCTTGAAGTACTGGTGGACGATGACGTTCTCCATCTCTTCGACCGACGGGATGAGGCCGGCCTGGCTCTTGCTCAGGTTGAAGGCCATGCCCCGCTGGAGGCGTTCCAGGTTCTTGTGCCAGTTGAGGAAGTTCACCTCGAGCTGTCCCTTTGAGTTCTTCTTGGCGAAGAAGCGGATGCCCTCGAAGCACAGGAACGTGGCATAGAAGATCGACCGCGAGACGCCGTACACCTTGGCGTCGGGCTCGAGGATATCGAGCTCTTTATCCGGCAGGAGATAACGCATCTGCCGCGGGGCCCATTTCACGCCTTCGAACTTGGCCATGGGATGACTCCTTTCTCGCTTATTTTACGACCGGCTTGAGATGCTCGATGAAGTATTCGAGCCGCGATTCGGGGTAGCGCTGGAAGCCGATGCCGTGTTGCTGTTCGGGGTAGATCATGAGGTCGAATTTTTTGTTTTCCTTGAGCAGGGCCTGGACGAGCTGGATCGTGTTCGCGGGATGGACGTTGTCGTCCACCGCGCCGTGATGGATGAAGAGCTTGCCCTTGAGATTCTTGGCGTATGTCAGGCAGGACGCTTTGTCGTAGCCGTCCGGGTTGTCCTGGGGCCGGCGCATGTAGCGTTCGGTGTAGATCGAGTCGTAATTCCTCCAGTCCGTGACCGGCGCCCCGGCGACTCCCACCTGGAAGACACCGGGCTCCTTGAGCAGGCAGAGGCAGGTGAAATAGCCGCCGTAGGAGTGGCCGGTGATGCCGACCCGGCCGGTGTCCGCGTAGGGCCGCTCCGCGAGCGCCTTGACGAAGGCGACGTGGTCCTCGAGTTCGACCTGGCCGAGCTTCAGGTAATGCAGATTCTGGAAGCCCTTGCCCCGGCCGGAGACGCCCCGGTAGTCGCACATCGCCACGAGGAACCCAAGTTGGGCCTGGGCCTGGTTGCCGTCGTTCATCTTGTAGCTGTTGGAAACGCCCTTGGAGCCGGGCCCTCCATAGACCGCAAGAATGACCGGGTACTTCTCCTTCGGATTGAAGTGGGCAGGGAAATAGATCAAACCGTCGAGGTCGTACTTGCCGTCGGCCGACTTGAAGAGAAAATGCTCCGGCTTGAGGAGTTTCAGGTCCTGAAATTCCTGGCTCGGGACGGCCTGGCCGATGGTCCGGACGGCTTGGCCGTCGGCCTGGCAGAGGACGGCCCTGGGCGGCGAATCATAGTTCGAGAAAGAATCGGTATACCACGCGAAACCGGGCGCGAAACTGATCGCGTGGGTCCCCGGTACCCGCGTCATTTTGGCGAAGCCCGTCCCGTCCAGGCGGACCTTGTAGAGGTGGGTTTCGGTGCCGTTGGTCTCGGCGCCCGTGAAATAGACCAGGCCGCCGGCCTCATCGACGCCCAGAATGCTCTGGACGGGGAGGCGGGCGTTTGTCAGTTGTTTGACGAGCGTCCCGTCGAGGTCGTAGAGATAGATCTCCCGCCAGCCGCTCCGCTCCGAGCTCCAGATGAAACGCCGATTGTCCTTGAGGAAGATGAGGTGCGTGGTCTCATCGATGTAACACGGGTCTTCGTCGGCCAGGACGAGCCGCGTCCGGCCCGTGGCGGGGTCGGCCGCGAAAATCTCGACCCGGTTCTGGAAGCGGTTGAGGCGGTGGTAAGTGAACTCGCGTCCGTCGTTTGTCCACTGCCCACGGTAAAGGTAGACGTCCAGGTCAGCGCCGGTCTCCAGCCGGACGATCTTCTTCGAGGCCACGTCCACGATGAACAGGCGGACGATAGGGTTATTGGCTCCCGGCACGGGATAACCTTGGAGCTCGTACCGGGGCATGGGCGCGATGTCGTGGACAATCGGGTACTTGGCCACGGGGCTCTCGTCGAACTGCATGAAGGCGATCTTTTTCGAATCGGGCGACCACCAGAAGGCCTGGTATTGGCCGAGCTCCTCCGGGTAAACCCAGTCGGGGAAGCCGTTCCGGAGGTCCTCGGTCCCGTCGGTCGTCAGGGCCGTCTCATTGCCGTCCATGTCCTTGACGTAGAGATTGAAATTCCTGGTGAAGGCCCGGAACTTGATGTCGGGCGAGAGGACGTCGCCGTAGCCGCGCCCCCGCACGCCCGAAATCGAGCGTTCGGGCTCGTAGAAGCCGAGCTTGCCGGAGGCGAGGTCATAGAGGCAGACCTTGTTGAAAGCGGAAAACTGGATCTTGGCCCCCTCCTCGATATACATGAACCGGTTGAACGGGAGCTTGGCTTCCTGCCGGCCGGTCGCGAGGTTTATCGCGGCCACGAGCTTGGCGTCGTCGAAGAGCGGAGATTTCTCGCCGCCGAGGAGGTCAACCTTTTTGAAGGTCCCGTCCTCGAAGACATAATAGGCCTTTCCATCGGGGGTCCAATTGACTCCGGCCAGGCCTTCGAACTTGACGAGGTTCCGGCCTTCCTTGCGGAGCTTTTCGTAGAGGGCCCGGCCGACGATCTTCACCTTGGCGACGGCGGGCTTGGGGGCCGGCTTTTCCTGGGCGAACGAGGGCCCGGCCAAAAGCACAGCCAGGAAGAAACTGAACAGGACGGCTGGTTTCGGGAACTTTTTCATGAGACCTCCTCGGACGATATGACGTTATCCTGCGACTTCTTGCATTTATCCCGGACTACTTTTGGATTGGGGCTCTCTCGATCTTCTTAATTGCCGCCTCGGCGCTCCTTTTGAGCATGTCCCGTGGTGAGGCCGTGGCGGCCGCCTTTTTCAGGAAAGGGACCCTGTCCCGGCCGCCGCACTTTCCGATGGCGGTCAGGGCCTCGGACTGAACGACGTAGCTCGAATCCCGGGTGAAGACGCCCGCTAAAGACGCGGCGAGCGCCGGGGCCTTGGTCTCCCCGAGCGCCCGGACGGCGGACGCCCGAACCCGGGAATTAGCGTCCGCCAGCTTTTCCTTGAAGAACGGGACGAGGTCCGCGCCGCCGGTTTTGGCCAGAGTTTCGAGCGCCGCCCGTCGGACGGCCCAGAAGGGGTCCTTCCGGGCGGTTTGGAGCAGGGCTTCCCGGGCCGGGCCGGCGCCGGGAAACTTCTGGAGGCCGTCAGCCGCCCAGAGCCGGCCGATCGCATCGCCGTTCCGGAGCTCGAACACGAGTTCCTCGGGCGGCTTCTCGAACGTGAGCTCCTTGAGGAGATAATTCCCGTCGTCGAAGCGGACGAGAAGGGGCTTCTCCGGTGCGTCGAATTCGAACGTTTCTTCCTTTGCCGTGAGCCAGACCCGTTTCGACCAGTTCTTCGCGGAAGTCCTCAAGCCGATCACGACGGGGAGCCGGTAAACGGGAATGCCCTTGGAAAAATCCTGGACCTGGCTCACGGTCAGCCGGACCTTCTTGGACGTCTCGCGCCAATCCCAACTCACCCGGAAGACGGGATGGCCCGGCCGGAAGAGCCACTGCTCGAAGAACCAATCCAGGTTCTCGCCGGTCGTCTCCTTGACGACGCCCATGAAATCGTGGGTGTCGGCATTCCTGAAGGCGAATCGGTTCAGGAACTCCCCGAGCACCCTGAAGAACGCCCTGTCGCCCAGGACGAAGCGCAGCATGTGGAGCACGGCCGCTCCCTTGGGATAAGCATGGGCGTCCATGATCTCCCAGGGCTCGTTGTAGCGGTTGAAGACGATGGGCCGGATGTAGCGGCTCCGGGCCTCCGCGAGGTAGCTCGCCTTCTTCTCCTCGAGGTTCAGCGCGCCCTCGTCTTCGCCCCGGTCGAACCGCGTGAAGAGGTATTCCGCGTACGTGGCGAAGCTCTCGCTCAGCCAGACGTCGGGCCAGGCCCGCTCCGTGACGAGGTCGCCCCACCACATGTGAGCGAGTTCGTGGGCGACCAGCCCGTCGCTCGAAAAATCCTGGTCGGCCCTTTCGTCGTGGATGGTCGCCTGACCGAGGATCGTGGCCGTGGTCGCCTCCATGCCTCCGCCGTAGCCCGCGACACAAACCTGGTCGTACTTGGCCCAGGGGTAAGCGTAGCCGAAGATCTTGCTGTAGAAATCGATCATTTTGGGAGTTTTTCGGAAGGACCGCGGGGCGTCCGCGACGTCCTTGGGATAAACCCAATAATCGACCGGGAGCGAACCAAGAGAATCCTTGAGGACCTCGAAGGGGCCGGCGGCCAGCATAATGCAATACGTGGGGTGGGGCTCGTCCTGGGACCAATGCCAGGTCGCTGTCCCCGCGGACTTGTCTTGCAAGACCTCCACCAGCCGGCCGTTGGAAAGCACCTTGTAGTCTCCCCGGACCGTGGCGATGACCTCGCTGGTCACCTTGTCGTTCGGGTAATCGTAGCAGGGGAACCAGTGATGCGCGTCTTCGGGCCAATCGTACGTGTTGATCTGGGCGGGGTGGCCGGGGCCGGCGTCGATGAACTTCAGCCCCGTTTTGGGGTTTTCCTGATGAAACCTGATGGCGACGGACGTCTCCTCACCGTAGGCGAGCCCTTTCGAAAGCGTGACGTTGAGTTTCTTGTTATTGACGGAAAAAGGCAGGGCGCGCCCGTCCGGCCCGGCGGCCTCCGTCACGGTGAACCCCTCGGCGTCGAAGACGAGCGTTCTCAGGTCGTCCTTGAGGGAGGCCAGAGTGATCGTGTTTTCGCCGCGGTAGGATTTTTCTTTGTCCCGGAGGTCCAGGACCAGTTTGTAGTGCAGGGCGTCATAGTCCCGGCTCGGCTCGGAGTTCTCGGGCCTCCGCAGCAGCTCGGCCGGCTGGCCCGCGAGGAAGAGAGGAAGGAGCCAGAGGACGAGCACGGCCGGAGGCGCGAAGCGTCCGGGGGCTACCGAGTTCTTCGTCATGTCCCGCTCCCGGTGATGTCTCCGAGCGCGGCCAGGAACAGGTCGACGGTCTCCATCGTGTCATAGTGGGCGAAGCTCGCCCGGCACAGGGCCGGCTTTTTCAGGTGTCGGTAGACGGCGGCCGAATAATGGTTGCCGTCGGCGATCTGGATGCCGTGGCGTTCCCAGAGGCGTCTTTTGGTTTCCGAGGCGGGCTGTCCGAAAATCTCGAAAGCGAAGGTCGGGTCCCGTTCGCCGCACCGGTCGGGCTCCTTGAGGCCGAAGCACGTGAACCGGCCGGGATCGATTTTGCCGAACCCCTCCAGAACGCGGCGGGTGAGGCCCTTCTCATAATCCGATATGACGCCCATGGCGAAGCCGAACTTCTCGGGGCGGCTCGAGAAGGCGTGGCCCGGGCCGGCCGCTTCACCGCCTAGCCAGAGGATGTACTCGAGGGCCGCTTCGAGCGCGGCCAGGGACGCGTTGTTGAGCATACCCTGCTCGAATTTAAAGGGAGGTTCGTTCTTGTTGGTCTCGACCCGGTAGGGCCTGAGTCTCTCGAGCACCGCTTCCTTTCCCCAGAGGACGCCGAGCATGGGCCCGAAGACCTTGTAGCCGGAGAAGGCCAGGGCGTCGCAGTCGATGGCCCCCACGTCGATCGGGCCATGGAGGGCGTGATGGACCGCGTCGATTACGACCAGACAGCCGGGCGCCTTGGGCCGCACCGCCGCGATGATCTCGGCCAGGGGCGGCACGGAGCCGAGCCCGTTCGAGGCCATGGTCATGGCCAGGACCCGCGTGCGCGGATCCACGAGGCTCAGGAGATGGGCGATGTCCAGGATCCCTTCGTTCGAGACGGCGGCCCGGCGGATCTCACGGCCGCGGCCCTCCCCGATAACGGATTCCCAGGGAGAAACATTGGCCATGTGGTCGAGGTCGGTGACCACGAGATTGTCCCCGGGGGCGGTGAGGTCGCGAAGGGCGAAGGCCAGATTGAATAGCGCGGCCGTCGTCGAAACGTGGAACGAAATCTCGCGGCCGCTCCCGGCGTGGAGAAAATCCGCGGCGATCCCGCGAACCCGCTCCTGAAATCTCGCCGTTTCGATTTCCCCCGGACAGACGGCCCCGGGCATGGGATTCAAAGTCCGGTTGGCTTCGGCCGCCGCTTCCATGGCCGAATCAACCATCAGGCTGCCCGCGCCGCTGTTGAGGTAGATTCGCCGGACGCCCTGGGCATTATGGTCGAGAAGCGGGAAGCGGGCCCGGAGGCGGGCGTGAATATTCTGCAGTGGGTCAGGCGTCCGGATCTTCCGCATGTCGTTTCAGGAAACGAGGACAGATCACTGTATTCGAACGCCGAGCAAATTTCAACCCCCTACGCGGGATTCCACGGACGCCATCAAGAGGCCGCCCTCGACAGCCCCTTGATGACTGCGGGGTCCAGGCCAACAGGCCCCCGGCTGCCATCAAGAGGCCTCCGAGAGAGATTGCCATATCGCTTCGGGCCTCTTGATGACTGCGGGGTCCAGGCCAACAGGCCCCCGGCTGTAAGTCCATGGAACATCAGTTCTTTATCTCGACAGCATTCTCTCCGGCGCCGTCGGCGAGGGCGAAGCCGGTCTTCGCCCGCCGCAGGTCATTGCCCGAAAGGACGATGCCCCGGATCTCCCGGCCGGAGAGAAGGAGGAACGTCCCGGTGCCCTGGTCCGCTCGGCAGTTGCGGATGACGGCGTCGTCGACCCGCTTGAAAAGGATGGCCGGGGCGTCGCCACCATCCCTGGCCTGGCGGGCCCGCACCCCGTCCAGGACGAGCCCTTGGATGTCCTCGAAGGACAGGGCGCTCTGCCACCGGTTGTAGAGCGGTTTCTCCCACACCACCTCGAAGTCCTTCAGCCGGAGGTTCCGGGCCAGCTCGAATTTTATGGCCTGGACGGCCTTGTCGTACGGCGCCTTGGGGTCGTGGGCGATCGTCAGCTTGACGTTCTCGAAGCTCACACCGTCGAGCCAGGAGTCCGGGTGGCCGTTGCAGACGCTCATGCCAAAGCCGCGGGCGATGACGTTTTGGATCTTGACGTTCCGGATGGCCCCGGCGGGCCGGTCCTTGTCCTTAGGCCAGTTGGCGTGGACCTCGCTCCTCTTCCGGATGTTGAAGTGGAACGGCTCGCCGTCGCCCCACCAGAACCAGTCGTTCCGGACGGTCTCTATGGTCAGGTTGGAGAGGACGACATTCTCGACCGCTCCGCCGTCGAAGGTCATGAAGGCGATGCCGCGGTTGGAGTTGGTGATGACGCAGTTGTCGATGGTCACGTTCCGGATGCCGGCGATATTCCCGTCGCAGAATTTGATCGCGCTCGAGGCCGAGCTCAGCCGGCAGTTCGTGACCGTGATGTTCTCGCAGGGCGTCGCCGGGCCGAACCAGTCCATGGAGTAGAAGACGAGCGCGTCGTCGCCGGTTTCGATGGTGCAGTTCGAGATGCGCAGGTCCTTGCAGCAGTCGGGGTCGATGCCGTCGGCCCAGACGCCGTTCTTGAGGCTCGTACGGATATAGATCCCGTCGATGACCATCCGCTCGCAGTGCACGGGATGCATGGTCCAGGAGGGCGAATCGATGAAAGAGACGCCGGAAATCCGGACATCCTTGCAGCGGACGAGGAGCAGGAGGTTGCCGAACTGGTCGGTCTTGGGAAACGACCGGAAGAGGGGTTTGCCGAGCTTCTCCATCTCGATTTGGTTCGGGCGGATGAAGTCGTCCTGATGGTCCCCTTTCAGCCGCCACTCATAGGCGCCCTCGCCGTTGAAAACGCCGCGGCCCTCGATCGTGATGTTGACCAGGTCTTCCCCGTAGAGGAGGGCGTCTTTGTCGAAGGCGGACTTCTGCTTGATGGAATAGACCGTGGCCCCCGCTTCCGCGTAGAGGCGGACATGGCTTCTGAGGTGGATCGTTCCGGAGCTGTAATCGCCGGGTGGGACATAGACCAAGCCACCGCCCGCGGCGGCGCAGGCGTCCACGGCCTTCTGTATCGCGGCCTGCGCGTTGTCGGCCTTGCGGCCGGTCGCCCCATAGTCTTTGACGTTGAAGATCCGGAGTCCGGACGCGGGATCGGTCGCCGCTCCGACCGCCAGGACGGATGATATGAGGATGGTCAGGCAAAAGACGAGTTTCGGGAGTTTGTTGATCATGCGGCCTCCTGCGGGCGGGATATTACAGCGGGGGGAGATGTTTTTTCAAGCGGGATATGATTTTTTGCCAGAAGGGCGTCGGCAAGACTTGCTGTTCCTGTCAAGATTCCTCGCTTGTCCGGGCGGCCGGGACTGAATTAGAATAAAGCTCAAGACGCCGGCCGGGCTCGGCTTGGTCGGATGCCCGGCTTCAGGGCCGATGGGAAGGAGGACCGATGAAAAGACGAGACGCGATGAAAGGCCTCATGACCGCCGGAGCGGCTCCGGGCGCATTCGCCTTTCCGGGATTGAATCCGGCCGCCGCGCAATCACGAGCCGCCCGCGCGGCCGACCCGCTCGTCGAAAAGGTCAAGCTGGCCATGCTGGCCATGCAGCGCGAAGCCTGGGAGCAGGGCGTGGCCATGCAGGGGCTCCTCGAGTGGGGCGAGCGCGACATGGTCGTCCGGATGGCCCACGGGGCGCTGTTACGCGCCTACGAGGACGGGCGGCTGGGGATGGTCTCCGACAACCACGGCGTCACCGACCCTGCCGCCAACGGGGAGGGCGTCCTGTTCGCGGCCAAGGTAACCGGAGACCCTGTTTTCAAGGCCGCCGCGGACCGGATGCTGAATTACCTCTTGAAGACGGCGCCCCGCCGCAAGGACGGAACGCTCTACCATATCGACGACAAGCCCCAGGTCTGGATCGATTCGATGTACATGGCGCCTCCCCTCCTGGCCGTGGCGGGCCGTCCCGAGGAGGCCCTGAAACAGGTCGAGGGCTTCCGCAAGCTCCTCTGGAACAAGGAGAATAGGCTCTTCTCCCACATCTGGGACGACGCCAGCAACGATTTCGGCCGGAAGGATTTCTGGGGCGTGGGAAACGGCTGGGCCGCGGCCGGGATGACTCGCGTCCTGCGGGCCCTGCCGGACCGCATGGCGACCGAAAAAAAGCGCCTCGAGGCGTATATCCGTGATGTCGTCGATGGATGCCTGGCGCACCAGCGGCCGGACGGCCTCTCCCACAACGTCCTCGATGATCCCAAGACCTTCGTCGAGGTCAACCTGGCCCAGATGCTGGCGTATACGATTTTCCGGGGCGTCAAGGGCGGCTGGCTCGGCGCGGGGTACAGGCCCCGCGCCGACAATATGAGGGAAGCGGCCCGGGCCAAGGTCGACACTCTCGGGCTGGTCCAGGATGTCTGCGGTTCACCGACTTTCGAAGCCCCAGGCACCGCGACCGAGGGCCAGGCGTTCTTTCTATTAATGGAAGCCGCGCGCCGCGACCTCAGCACGTAAAATCCGGAATCCGATTCACCCTTGGAACTGGTTTCTTTATTCTCTCAGATATTTTCCAGAAACGCGGCTCCGCGCTACTCCGGCGTGTTTCTGATGGTCGCTCCGAAGATTCCGCTCCCTGCCGGACGCGACCTAGCCCGGCGCATCAAGAGGGGTTGAGGGGAATGGCCGGAACGTCATGTGCGGCTTAGCGCAAGACGCACTCTGGAGTGGAGGCCAGCCCCTCAGCCCCGACTATAGAAGCACCGGGATATGACGCGTCCGACCATCTCAATTCTTGAGCTGGGCGCAGCGGATGCCGCGGAGGTTCATGCACTTGTTGCAGGAAATGCATTCGGCTTTCTCGATCCGGCCTTCGCGGAATTTCCTGACGAGATAAGGGTCGCGGATGAAGGGCCGGCTGAACGAGATGAGGTCGGCGCGTCCCTCCCGGACGATTTTTTCGGCGATCGCGAATGTCCGGATGCCGCCGAGTCCGAAAACGGGGACCTTGACGGCGGCCTTGATCCGGGCGGCCGCGGCCACGAAATAGCCTTCGTCCTCTTCCTCGCGCAACCCCGGCCAAATCGAGCCCCGGCCCGACTCGGCCATCCCGCCGCTGACTTCTATGCCGTCGATCCCGGCGGCTTCGAGGAGGACCGCGGCCCGGACGCTGTCCTCGAGGGTCAATCCGCCCTCCAGAAAATCCGTGGAGTTGAGCTTGACGATCACCGGGAAGCCTTTTCCGGTGAGGGCCTTGATGCCGCTCAGGATCTCGACGGTGACGCGGGCCCTGTTTTCGATGGGCCCGCCCCATTCGTCCGTCCGCCGGTTGGTGTGAGGCGACAGGAAACTGCTCAGGAGATAACCATGGGCTGCGTGGAGTTGGACGCCGTCGAATCCCGCCTCCCGGGCCCGCCGCGCAGCCTGGATGAAATCGCCGATAAGGACCTTGATTTCGGCGGGCGAAAGCTCGCGCGGCATGACCTTGGAAACCGGGTCGTGGACCGCGGACGGAGACACGGGCGTGCAGCCGCACAATTTTTCCTTGGTCTGGCGGCCGGCGTGGGCGACCTGGAGGACGACCCGCGACGGGAAACGATGCACGGCGGCGGAGATACGGCTGAGCCCGGCGACGAAACGGTCGTCATAAGCCGCGATCTGGCGCGGGCTGGCTTTCCCGGACCGCTGCACGAAGGCGTGGCCGGAGATGATCAGCCCGACTTCGCCCTCGGCCAGGCGGCGGAAGAGTTCGACTTGGCGGTCCGTCACCTCTCCCTCGTCCGTGGCCAGAAAATCCTGGGTCGCCGACCGGGCGAAACGGTTGGGGACCGTCATGGCGCCCACCTTGATGGGAGTGAAGAGAATGGAAGCGCTTTTCTCAGCCGGAAAATCCATGTGTCCTCGCCTTGTCCTGGTTTTGGGGTCCATTTTATTCGAAAACGGGTGAACTTGGAAACGGGGGAGGAGTTCCGGCTTGCGCGGCGACCGCCAATTGGTCTATTGTAACCCTTGAATCGCCTGGAGGAGATGGCCGATATGCCCGTCGCCGAAATCGAACGGAAGGTGCTGGATGCCCTGGACAAGTTGGGGATCGCCTATGCGCGCCACGAACATCCCCCCGTCTTTACGGTCGAGGACGCCGTCAAATACTGGACGGAGCTCCGGGGCACGCACTGCAAGAACCTGTTTCTCCGAAACAAGAAGGGGAACCGCCACTACCTCGTCATCGCGCCCACGTCTAGGACGATCGATCTCAGACGGCTGAACAGCCTCCTCGACGAGGACCGGCTCAGCTTCGGTTCTCCGGAGCGGCTGCAGAGGTGCCTGGGCCTCGAGCCGGGCGCCGTTTCCCCGTTCGGTCTCATCAATGACCGCGAGAAGGAGGTCCGGGTCATCGTCGACGCGGAGCTCCGGGACAGCCGCTTCCTGGGCTTCCATCCCAACGTCAACACGGCGACCCTGGACATCGCGTTCGCGGATTTCGAGAAGTTCCTGGCCTGGTGCGGGAACGACGTTCGCTACCTTAAAATCTGAGGACCCGGAGGACTTGATGACGAAGCCCCGACCGACGCCGGCCCTGCCCGCCAAAGCACTTCTCCTGGCCATCGCGATCATCGCCGGCGGGCTGACCTTGGCCTCCATTCCGTTGCAGAGCGTGCCGGAACCCCGGATCCCGCTATCGGCGGAAAAATATGTCATCCAGCGGACCGCCGGCCCGATCCAGGTCGACGGCCGGCTCAACGAGGATTCCTGGATGAAGGCCGACTGGACCGGCGTCTTCGGCGATATCGAAGGAGCGTCCAAGCCGAGGCCCCGTTTCCGGACCAGGGTCCAGATGCTCTGGGACGACCGCTTTCTCTATATCGGCGCCTACCTCGAGGAGCCCAACGTCTGGGGCACGCTCACGGAACGGGACTCGATCATTTTTCAGGACAACGATTTCGAGGTGTTCATCGACCCGGACGGCGACACCCACGAATATTACGAGCTCGAGATCAACGCGCTGAACACCGTTTGGGACCTCCTGCTCGTCAAACCCTACCGGGACGGGGGCCCGGCCGTCCACGCCTGGGACATCAAGGGCCTCCAGACGGCCGTGGCCGTCAACGGCACCATCAATGACCCGTCGGACAAGGACAAGGCCTGGACCGTGGAGATGGCCATACCGTTCGACGTCCTCAAGGAATGCATCCCCGGGAAACCCGAGCGCCCGGCCGCCGGCGACCAGTGGAGGATGAATTTTTCGAGGGTCGAATACGTGGTGAAGGTCGAGGGCGACAAGTACGTCAAGGCGAAGGACGCCGCGACGGGCCAGCCGCTCCCCGAGGACAACTGGACCTGGGTCCCTCAAGGAGTCGTCAACATCCATTACCCGGAGATGTGGGGATATGTCCAGTTCTCTGGGAAAAAAGCCGGGTCGGGGGGCGACGGCTTCGTCGACCGCCCCGAGGAAAAAGTGAAGTGGGCCCTGCGGAAGATTTATTACCGCGAAAGGGCTCTCTACAATGACAAAGGCGTTTTTGCGTCCGACCTCGGCGTCCTGGGGCTGAAAGGCGCCAAGGAACTGAAGGTCAAGGACTGGGTCTTTCCCCCGGTCATCCAGACGACGAAAAGCCTGTTTGAGGCCGTCTACAGCAACAAGGCCGGCGCAACATGGCACATCCGGCAGGACGGCAAAGTCTGGAAGGACGAAGCGGAACCGCTGGTCAAAAAGTGACTCGGCAGGTATATCGAGCGAGGAGGGCCGCGATGAACAGGTTCTTCAAAATGATGTTATCGGCGGCGCTGGTTCTGACCGGCTTGTCGACCGCCCTCGGGCAGCCCGTGCCGGCCGCGAGACCGGAAGACGTGGGCATGTCCTCCAAGCATCTGGCGTATCTCGACCAGATCGTCCAGGAGGCCATCGGGCGAAAGGATTTTCCCGGGGCGGTGCTCCTCGTGACCCGGGAGGGCAAGACCGTCTACCGCAAGGCCTTCGGCGATAGCCAGTGGCTTCCCGACCCCAAGCCGATGACCATCGACATGATCTTCGACCTGGCCTCCTTGACCAAGCCCGTGGCCACGGCGACCTCGGTCATGATCCTCGTCGAACGCGGCAAGATCCGGCTCTGGGACAAGGTCAAGGATTACGTGCCCGATTTCGTCGCCTATGTCGAAGAGAAGGGGATTCC
>Ga0315281_10001042_pt1 | contig 40401 bp, 30 predicted proteins | sample YL17G07_0_MG_FD_204540 | JGI IMG/M metagenome (GOLD analysis project Ga0315281, IMG submission 204540) | Sediment microbial communities from Yellowstone Lake, YNP, Wyoming, USA - YL17G07_0 | ecosystem: Environmental > Aquatic > Freshwater > Lake > Sediment | place: USA: Wyoming | collected...
ATGAACGCTGATACACCTATATAAAATCTGCGTGTATCTGCGTGTATCCGCGGCAAGAAACCTTGACCACTCAAACAATCCTTTTTATCTGCGGCAATTCATTGCTGGATTCACCCTGTAAGTGACCTATTACTTCAGGCATATAAGCCGTCAGCCTGGGAGCATATTGCATCACCTGTCACTCCTGCCCCGAGGCTACGCTCGGGATAAACTGCAGCAGGAGTCCATGCTCCATGCCGCATTCCCGCCCCGAAGGGGCCCCTTCGGGGCCTCTGCGGGGATGACCATCGCAATGCAGCCCCCCATAACTGCCACCGTACTCACGCAGGACCCACGGATGAATGTTTCAGCGCGCGCACCGTCTCCAGCACGGCGTAGTCAACGATCCCCGCGGCGCGCGCCATGTCCGCAACCAGCTCATGGCCGCGCGTTCTATCCCGCGCGTGGATCATCGTGTAGAGGCCATAGGGCCAGGACCGCGACCTCACGCGCGCGTAACAATGGCTCACCTGGGGGAATGAGGCCAGCCGCCACCCCGCTTCTTCGATCCGCCGGGGGCCGGCCTTCCACGCCACGAGGGCGCTGAAACGGTATCCGAGGCGGCGTCCATCCAGTATGGCGCCGAACCGCCGGATGCGCCCCGAGGCGATGAGAAGCCGTAGTACCTGTAATGCCCCCCTCGGGAACGGCCTGGATACAAGGGGGAGATCGGATCCGAGCTTCTCGATGGACGAGCGCCCGCACGGCGCTGAACGGCGCTCCTCACGCGCGCGATGGGCATCTCCTCCACGCTCCGCCCTCCACGACCTCCCCCCCGGTAATCCGAGATCAAAGATGACGCCGAGTTTAAAAACCCTCTTTGAAGGCAATTCGAGATACCTCAGGGGTGAAACTTCTTTTTTTATCTCCCTGAGAATAGCCCTCTGTGCACCCCTATCGCGGCAGATGAGCGTGAACCAGATGTTGAGAGGATGCCGCCGCAAATAGTTGTGCGTGACGCCTTCAAATGAGTTTATGCGCCCCGCGGCGTGACGCACCCGCGAGGGCGGGACGGAGAGCGCGATGAGGATACTCGTGAGTTTATTCGCCCGCGCGTCAAAGACGGGTCCGATCCGGCGGATGAGGCCGTTCACCCTATGCGCCCGCAGGCGGTTCAACACCCGGGCCTCGCCGAGATTCAGCTTCTCACCCAACCTGGCGTAGGGCCTCGCGCACAGAGGGAAACGGCGCTGAATTTCGTCCAGGAGCATTCTGTCCGTGACGCTCAATTTTACTTTTCTTTGGGATTTGCCCCTCGGCCCCGAAGACCGCAGTTTTACTTTTCTTTGGGATTTGGGATTTGGGATTTGGGATTTAAACATAAGCTGTCCCCCGCCAGATAATTTCCCGTGGCCGCATACGCGCGCGCGCGACACCCCCCGCACATCACTCTATAATCACATGTCCCGCAGGGGGCTCCGAGTTTATCCGCATCCCTGAGCTCGAGGAACAGGGCCGACCTTTCCCATATTTCTCTCAAACCCTGCCCGCGTATAGTGCCCGCCGCGACCGGCAGATAACCGCAGGGGAAGACATCACCGGTATGAGAAATGAAGCACACGCTCTTTCCCCCAAGGCATCCGGCCGGCCTCCCCGTGTCTCCTCCAGCAGGCTTCCCCGCGCAGGGGACACGGGCGACGGGCCCCTCCGCTCTCTCATGCGATCTTTCCTCAGGCCGCCGGCTATTCTCCGCGAGAATCCGCCGGTGCTGCGGCGCGCAGGTGAGCCTTACCTCGAGTCCCGAGACAGGCGCACTCTTATGAAACCAGCACAGCAGCTCCTCGCACTCAGCGGCGGAGAGGGCCTGGTCTTTTTCACACGCGAGTCCACAGCCCACGGGGACAAAAATGAAAAAGTGGACCGCCTCGACCCCTTCCCTCTCCGCGAGCAGAAAAATCTTTTCGATCTCGCCCCGATTCCCCCGGCATACCGTCATGTTTATTTGCGCGCTCACTCCCGCCGCCCTGAGGATCCTGAGCGCATTCAGCGCCGAGTCAAACGCGCCGCTCACCCCGCGCATCCCGTCGTGTGTCTCCGCCCTCGCGCCATCCAGGCTGACGCTCACCCGCCGCACTCCCGCGCGACGGAGATCCCCCGCGATCTCCCCGGTCATCAGCACGCCGTTCGTCGCGATCGCGACAGGCAGTCCTCGCCCCGCCGCGTACGCCGCGAGTTCCACTATATCGGCCCTCATCAACGGCTCGCCGCCGCTCACGACAAGGAGCGGCAGGCACCAGCCGGCGATATCTTTGATCAAGTCCTTCGCCTCATCCGTTGTGAGCTCGCGCGCGCCGGCGCCGGTGAGCGCACGCGGGCGCCGGCAGTGGCGACAGCGGAGATTGCACGCCGCCGTCGCCTCCCAGAAAAGCACCTTCAGCGGATACTGTTCCATGGACTCTTATCTGACCCCCGCATATTATCTGATTCGCAATTTGTCAGTCTCGGTGGATATTTTAAGTGGCTTCAGTGGTCAAGCAAACACAGCCGCGGCGAAACTCTTATGGAGAACGCAGATTTCGCAGATGTGCGCAGGTGTACGCAGATATGAAAAACGGTTATGCGTCCTGTAATAAATCTGCGTTTATCTGCGCCAATCTGCGGCCAACATCGCCTATTAAACACTTTATCCGCGTTCATCCGCGGCAAAATCTTTAGTCCGCATAATCAGCATGATCTGCTGTTATAAAAAAGGTTACAACTCAGTGCATTCCGCGGTTCACCCCGCAGCAGACGAGGTCTTTCTCTGATTTTTTACTGCGCGCTGGTGATTTCCTCTTCTGTCAAATAACACGCCGGGTCTTCAGCCCAGAGGTCGCCATGCGCCGCGAGGGCCCTCGCGCGCATGTTGCCGTTGCACATCTCCCGCCAGGAGCAGCGGCCGCACTTCCCCTTGAGCAATCCCCTCCGATTCCGGAGGGCGGCGAGCAGGGCATTCCCCCGGTCGCTCCATATCTCCGAAAACATTTTCTCCCTCACATTCCCCACAGGCGACTGCCGCATGAACTGGTCGGGGTACACTGCACCCCTCGCATCGACGCACGCGATCCCCATGCCGGAACGGTTTCCTCCCGCTCGTTCGAGGAGGACGCGCGCGGCGGCTGCCCGCTCCGGATCCTCCGCGCGCAGCCGCCTGTACAGGTACACGCCGTCGGCGTGGTTATCAACGGTCAGTATCTCGAACTCCCTGTCAACCGAGTAGAACTCCCGTGCCTTGCGCAGGATAACGTCCATGACGCCGCGCGCTTCGCTATGGCCCAGATCGTCACCGGCCATACCGACCCCGCGCCCGCAATAGACGAGGTGGTACACACACACGCGCTTGACTCCCTCGCTCCGCGCGAAGTCCAGGAGCGCTTCAAGGCTCGCGTAGTTCTGCCTGGTCAATGTAATGCGCAGGCCCGTTTTGAGGCCCGCTCCCAGGCACTGTCTCATACCCTCCACCGCCCTGTCAAATGCGCCCGCCGCCCCGCGGAAAAAATCATTCTCAGCCCCCAATCCGTCTACACTTATCCCCACGTAGGAAAATCCGCTCCCCCGGATAGCCGCCGCCTCTTCCTTCCCGATGAGCGTTCCATTCGTGGAGAGGACGGTCCGGATCCCTTTCCCGCCCGCCCACGCGCCGAGCTCCATGATGTCGCGCCTGAGAAGCGGTTCCCCTCCCGAAAAGAGGAGGACGGGGACGCCGTACCGCGCACAATCGGAGATCATCCCTTTCGCTTCCGCACTACTCAGCTCATCCCCGGCATCTCGTATTCCCGCGTCGCTGTAGCAGTGCCGGCAGCTCAGGTTACAGCGCTCCGTGCAGTTCCAGGCAACCACCGGAGCCGCCCGGCCGTCGGCGGGATAGCGCAGATGATCACCCGCGAATGTCCCCCCGCGGTAGAGTTTGGTCACGTTAATCATGGCGTCCCACCGCCCGATTATACCATTCACGGCAAGGAATCTCATTGACCAAGAGTCAACAGGGGATATACTTAATAACTTTACACTTTCATCTGTAGTAAGGCATTGTGTTATCAGGAGTTTCCCCATTTGTATTTAAAAGGCAGTTCTCACCACGAAGAGCACGAAGAAAAACTAGGTTAATCAGCCTATTCCTCTATCTTCGTGACCTTCGTGTCCTTCGTGGTAGAAAACGATAATGCAGTTATGAAGAACCTTAATACTGACTCACCCAATATGTTACAAAAGGGGACGGCGAAAAAACGGGGAATGTCCAGATTGTGTTATCCGTGGTGAAAAATAGTATGAAACAGCGCGTCATTACCATCGGGACGCGGGGGAGCACGCTCGCGCTCGCGCAGGCGAAGGAGGTCATCAGCGCGCTGCGGTTCAACTATCCCGACATCGAATTCCAGATAAAACCGATCCGAACCGCCGGCGACAGCCACGCCGCACGCGGGCAGGGCGCCAGGGGCCTCTTCGTCAAGGAGATCGAGGAGGATCTCCTCCGGGGAGGATGCGATCTCGCCGTCCACAGCATGAAAGACCTCCCCACCGAACAACCCGCCGGCCTCACCATCGCCGCCGCAACCCGCCGGGCAGACCCGTTCGACGCGCTCATCTCGCCTGATGGAGAGGAACTCTTCGATCTCGAGGCCGGGGCGCGCGTGGGGACTTCAAGCCCGAGGCGCGCGGCGCAGGTACTCAGCATCAGGCCGGACCTGCGCATCGTTCCCATGAGGGGCAACGTCGACACGCGGCTCAGGAAGTTGCGCGACGGGGCGTGCGAGGCGATCATTCTGGCGGCAGCAGGCCTCCAGAGGCTTGGGATGATCGGCGTCGAGATGCAGCGACTCACCCCCCCGGCGTTCATCCCCGCCCCGGGACAGGGCTGCCTGGCGATCGAGATCAGGGATGGCGACAGTGGTGCGCTCCGGATCGCCCGCTCAATACACCATCCGCAATCCCATGCGGCAGTTACCGCGGAAAAAACCTTCCTGAAGGCACTGGGAGGGGGATGTCAGATCCCCATAGGGGCCTATGCCGAAACCACGGGGGAGGACAGGCTCAGGCTGCTCGCGTGCGTGCTCTCTCCCGACGGCAGGCAGGCGGTGCGGGGAGATATGGAAGGAAGCATGCAGGAACCTGTGGAGCTGGGTATCACACTCGCGAGAGAATTGATGGCGCGGGGAGCGGATGCGCTGCTCGGGTCAGCGTGAAGGGCGCATCTCACTATCGGGGAGCATGCTCAGGAAGGCCGCCTCCATCTCATCCAGGGTCGCCCTCACGGGGGCACTGAGCCCTGCGCCGATTCCCACGCTCGCGGGCTCGACGCCGAGGATGAGCATCTCGCACCCGCATCGGCCCCTCAGATAGTGAGCGAGGACGCGCAGGGACTGATCGTGCGTGGAGAGCGCGCCACCGGCGACCTCCCCGCTCCTGAAGATTCTCACCGCGCCCGCATTCCCCCCAAAGCGAGCCGCGTCAACCACGAGAACCGTCCGGGGGGCGAGCGCCGCGATAGGCTCACCGCAGTTCTCCGGCGCGCTCCCCCCGTCGAGCACAAATGGCTTGCCCCGCTCGCGCATCCTCCGGGCGAGCAGGCTCCCGACGCCATCATCGCCCCTGAGCGGATTCCCCACGCCGAGCAGGACGAGGCGTTTCCCGATGCGCGCACGCAGGACGCGCTCCAGTTCATTTCTCCAGGGAGAACTCAATCGTCGAGGCCCTCCTGCATCTGGGGCAGAGCACCCGCAGGCGGTCACCGCGCCCGGGGGCCTCGCCCCTTTCCGGCGCAGCCGCCGTTCCGGGCGAGAGCTGCTCGAGCAGCGTGAGCATGAGCGTGGGGTTGGAGTAGGCGGACGTCCCGACCCGCCGCGCAATCCAGAGGAGGTGATCCCTCGCGGCCACCGGTTCGCCGCACCGCTCGCAGAGGACGAGCTCCTTCTCAATTGAATGGCGCAATCCGCGGCGGTTGTCGGTCGCGAGGTCGAACTCCTCCGTCATCACCACCCCCTTCCCGGTGGGGCAGTTCACGTGACACTGGGCGCAGAAGATGCAATCGTCGTAGCGGATGGTGAGCCGGCGCGCTCCCCTCCCCTCCCGTATCTCATCGGCGATCTCGATGTCCTTCGCGGGGCACACGATGGCGCACGCGCCGCACCCGATGCACTCCTCCTCGTCGAAGCGCGGCACGCCGCGGAACCCCGGTGGGACCTCTGCCTTTGTCGCGGGGAAGGTGGTGGTGTAGCGGCGGCTGCAGAGGGCGCGGAGCGCTTCGGCCAGTTCGCGGATCTTGGGATATTTCATAATCGCATCCTCCCGCGCAGCCGCGCCGTCTTCTCCTGCGACAGCCGGATGAGCTCCTCACCGCCCCAGAGCCTCTTCCCTGTCTCGCAATCAACCGCCACGGCCCGCTCCGTGCAGCAGTAGCATGGGTCCACGGCGGCGAGAATGATTGTTGCGTCGGCAATCGTTTCACCGACGACCGCCTTCGCGTTTGTGGCGACATTCATATAGCTGGGAGCGCGTATTTTGTAGCGCACCGGCCTGTTCGTGCCATCGCTCCTCACGTAATGGAAGACCTCGCCGCGCGGCGCCTCGTGTCGGCCGATCCCCTCTCCCGGAGGCACATCCTTCACCTTTATGTCAATCTCCCCCGGCGGGAGCTTCTTCAGGCACTGCGTGATGATGGAGAGCGATTCGTACATCTCGAGGATCCGCACCAGCACCTTATCGAACACATCGCCGTTATGAGCGGTGATCACCTTCCACTCAACGCGATCATAGGCCGCATAGGGATCGTCGCGCCTGATATCGTGGTCAACACCGGACGCCCTGGCCAGCGGCCCCACCGCGCCGAACCGCCGCACATCCTCCGCGGTGAGGATACCCACGCCTTTCGTCCGCGCGTGAAACACCGGGTCGTCCGTCACCGCCCCCCTGAACCTATCCAGGGCGCGGGGTAATTGCGCCAGATCCCTGAGATAGTCAGGGATTTCTTCGCTCATGATATCGCGCCGAACGCCGCCGATCTTGAACATCCCGTAGTTCTGGCGGTTCCCGCTGATACGCTCGAGCAGATTGAGGACGATCTCCCGCGCCTTCCAGGCCCACATGAACAGGGTGTTGTATCCCAGGAAGTGGCCCGCGAGCCCGAGCCAGAGGAGATGGGAGTGGATTCTCTCGAGTTCCCCGATGACGCTCCTGATATACCTCGCGCGCTCAGGGATCTCAATGCCGGCGAGATTCTCGAGCGCGTTGACGCTCGCGAACGGGTGACTTGTGGAGCATATGCCGCAGATCCTCTCGACGAGGAAGAGAACCTGATCATACGATTTCGACTCGGCCAGTTTTTCAACCCCCCTGTGGTTGTAGCCGAGCTCGATATCGAGCTTCACCACCCGCTCGCCTTCAACGTGGAGCCTGAAGCAGGCGGGTTCCTCCTGGAGCGGATGGTACGGCCCTATGGGGATTATTCTCTCTGTCATAACGTCTAATCCCTATTTCGCACCCCGAAGGGTGCGGTAATCCCTCAGAAGGTGTGAAAAAATTGCCTTCCGGCCTTTTTTGTAGGGGTCGGATTCATCCGACCCGCATTACGGGCTTGATAAATCAAGCCCCTACACGACGGGTTACATATGCCGAAGCGACAAACCTGATTTTTTCACACCTTCTCAGTTGCGGAGGGGTGTTCAATGCACTTGTCATCCCCGTCCCGCTAAAGCGGGAGGGATCCAGCATAAAACCTGGACTCCTCCCTGCGGAAGCAGGGATCACGCAGGAGTGACATACTTAAAAATATACCCCACCATAACTGATCCATTACAGGGTGCGCTCCATTGTAATTCCCTGAAACGCCGATGCGCCGACACGCCGACACGCCCCACGCTCTCACGCCCTACGCATTACGTCTGCACTTCCCTGTCCCTTCTCAGCGGATAGCTTCCCTCGGGCCAGTCGTCCGAGAGCAGCAGCCGCCGCGGGTCAGGGTGGCCCATGAAGTTCACGCCGAGCATCTCCCTTACCTCCCGTTCGATCCACTCGGCGGCCTTCAGAAAAGGTGCGAGCGAATCAACCTCGAGATGCTCTTCCGGGGGGCTTCCCTCGACTCCGCCGGGGGCTTTCGGCAGGGCAACACGCAACGACAGAACCGCGCCCTCCTCATCCAGTGAAAAATGATAGAGGATCTCCACGGCGAATCTGGTATCGGTCCCCGAGGCTGTTACGAAGCGAAGATGGTACGTCTCGACGAGTGCGCGGGCAACCTCGGCGATTTTCTCCCGGGAGACGTCGCAATAGAAGCGGCGGCCGCGGCGCTCCTCCCAGTTCTCCACGTTGTCCTTGAGACCTTCCCTGATTACTTCCAGCATGGCATTCATACTTCTTTAACCTTATACTTTAGACTTTACACCTTGAGCTGTTGCAACGCTCTCACAATACCGCCGATGAGCGCCTCCGGCTTAGGGGGGCAGCCGGGAACGTACATGCTCACCGGCACATGGGCATCGAGCGGCTCCATCGTATGGTAGCTCTCTTTGAACATGTGCTGCCCGCAGGCGCACGTCCCGCAGGCAACCACGAGGCACGGCCTTGAGGCCATGCCGTAGAGATCCCGAATCCTCGGCGCGACCTTCCTGTTGACCGAGCCGGTCACGAGGAGGATGTCGGCGTGGCGGATGCTGCCGACGAGAAGAATGCCGAAGCGCTCCACATCGTAACGCGGCGTGAGGCAGTCCAGAATCTCTATGTCGCAGTTATTGCATGAACCCGAGGAGAGGTGGAAAACCCATGGAGATTTTCTTAACGCCCACGATTTTAAACTCATGCAATCTCCCAATCTCGTGAAGCGCCTTCCAATGTACGAAATACGCTTCACGAGGCCCGCTTCACGAATCAGTGTCCCAGCAGCGCGAGCACGACGCCCGCCGCCGCGACAACGGTCACCGGCCCCCGGAACAGCCTCAGGGCTTGATCGGTGCGAAGGCGCGGGTTCGTATTTTTGACGAGGATCGCTATGATAAGAATGAACAGATACCGCAGCGCAGAGGACGGGATCCCCCACCCGTGCAACCGGACACCGCCGGCAAAAAGGATGAGCAGGAAAAACGGCACGATGACCACCAGCATCATTTTCATCAGCGTGAAGATTGCGAGCAATATCCCCGAATACTCGGTGAGCGGGCCGGCCTCGATCTCGGTTTCCGCTTCAGGGCTATCAAACGGGACAAATCCCAGCCTGGCCTGCATGCACACGAGCGCGGCGATGAACGCCAGGATGCCGGAGGGGCTCCAGAGGAGATCCCCCCGCACGCGCTGGTACGCGAGAATATCCCCGAGCGCCGCTGTCAATCCTGCCTTTGCGGCGGGTGTGAACGCCGCGAGGATGAACGGGATTCCATAGGCGACCATGAGCTTCATCTCCCGACTCGCCCCGATCGAGGCGAGCGGATTCCTCGACGCCAGCCCGCCGATGAACAGCGCGAGCGATGGCACAGCGAGGAGGCAGATCATCACGATGAGATCGCCCGTGAAGCCACGAGCGGGATTGAGGCTGACCGCACCGAGCATACCGGATGCAACAATCATACCGGAAATGCCGAGGATCGGCGCGAGGATAAAGGCCGACCTGTGACAGTCGCGGGGGATGATCGTTTCCTTCCCGAGCAGCTTCACAATATCCGCGAATGACTGGTACCAGGGGGGGCCGACACGCCACTGGAGCCTGGCGGTGATCTTCCTGTCCAACCAGCGCGCCATCATGCCGACGATTGCAGTGAAGAAAAAACCCGGGAAAACCAGAAATATAAACAGGTTTTTCATGCGTCAATTTTCTCGCACCCTGAAGGGTGCGCTACAGTTTATTTCTATTCCGCATCCAATGGTGAGAGAGGACAGCGAGCCTCTCATCAATACAATAAATCCCCTTCTCTCCATCCTCCTCAACCTCTCTGTACTCAAGAGCCCCGTAGGGGCAGCTCGGCACGCATAGCGGCGGTTCTCCCAGCGCCCTGTCGCGGCAAAGATCGCAGCCGGAGAGCTGGTACCGCAGCAGGTCGATATAGATCGTTCCGAAGGGACACGCATGGGCGCAGGACCCGCAGCCGATACAGCGCATGCTGTACCTGCTCAGCACACCCGCATCATCCCTTTCCAGCGCCTCGACCGGACACGCCTGGACGCAGGTGCCGTACTCACAGCGCCGGCAGACCAGGGCGTAGGTCACGAGCTCCCGCAGCCGGTCGATCCCCCTGTTTCCCGGATGATAATAGTAGCTGCACGCGATGACGCACTGCGGGCACGCGCTGCAGATGTCGAGATTAAGGAGCAAGCGCTTCATCTGGAAATCCCAATGTCCAAATCCCAAATCCCAAATAATTGTAGCCTCTATTTTGGGATTTGGGGTTTGGGATTTGGGATTTAAAAAAACTTTCCCCTCAGGTCTCTCAATGTCCTCAGGTTCCGAGCCGATTGCTCATCCTGAGGATCGAGTTCGATTGCCTTCTCAAAGTGCGCCATCGCCTTATCCAGATCGCCTTTGTGGTAGTAGGCACACCCGATGTGGTAGTGGGCGGCGGCCAGCTTCGGATCCATCTGGAGCACGACCTTGAACTGTTCTATCGTCTCCTTGAGCAGCCCCCTCCGCGCGTACGCGATCGCGAGGTGATAGTGTATGACCTTGAAGGAGGGATTGAGTTCGAGGGCCTTCTCGTACATCTGGATCGCCCTGTCGGGGCGCCCCCGGTAGTAGTAGATCAACCCGAGCCGGAAGTACGCAAGATACAGCGAGGGGTTTGCCCTGACGGCGTTTTTGTAAGCTTCGATCGCCTCATCGAACCGCCCCAGCCGGTAATACGCCGTCCCGAGCTCGTAGTGCGCGATGCCGAAGTCAGGGTCGAGCTCCACCGCTCTCTTGTTCTCCTCCAGCGCCTCCTTGAGCATGTTGCGGTGGTAGTAGATCGAGGCGAGCTCCCTGTGGGCGCGCGAATCCGACGGGTCGAGCCTGAGTGCCTCCCTGTATTCCTTTATGGCTTCGTCCACCTCGCCCCGCCGAAGGGCGGAGTACCCGCGATCCAGGTGAAGCGCCGCAGCGGTTTCCTTGAGCTTCATGCCGCATTCGCCGCAGAACGTATTCTTCTGCGGGTTATCTGTTTTGCAACGGGGGCACTGGGTCATGGTAGTTCCTCCTTTGAACTACAGGGTGAAGAGCGTAGGGGGTAGCAACTGCCTTTAACGTTTCCGCTTCCCCCTTCTCCCTTCCCTCTTCTCCCTGCTCTATTCCCAGACTTCTCTGAAATCCTTCACCTGCTCGTAGGTAAACACGGGGCCATCCTTGCACACATAGTAGCTGCCGAGCCGACAGTGCCCGCACTTGCCGAACCCGCAGCTCATGTTCTTTTCCATGGAGAGATAGATATCTCCGGGGGCGAATCCGATATCGAGGAGTTTGTAGGTGGTGAACTTCATCATGACCGGAGGGCCGCAGACGACCGCAACCGATTTCTTCGGATCGACGATCTGATCCTCGAGCAGCGTGGTCACGAGACCCACGCGCCCCCTCCAGCCCGCATCGCTCCTGTCCACCGTCACCTCCACATTCAACTTCTCATCGCGCTGCCACTCCGCGAGCTCGGCCTTGTAGATGATATCAGCGGGCGTGCGGGCCCCGTAGCGCAACAACAGTCCCCGGTAGCGCTCGATGTCATGCCGCAGCGTGAGGACGAGCGAGCGCAAGGGCGCGAGGCCGACGCCGCCGCCGCAGACGAGGATCGCCTTACCCTCGAATTCCTCCAGGGGATAACCGCGCCCATAGGGCCCCCTCACGCCCACGCGCCGGCCGGCCCCCATGCCGTGGAGGGCGCCGGTCACCCTTCCCGCCATCATGACAGTGAACTCCAACGTGCCGGTCACATAGTGCGAGGAGCAGGGAGTGAACGGCGCCTCACCAACTCCCGGCACGGTGAGCTCGATGAATTGACCTGTGCAAAAGGGCACCGGCTCATCCGGTACTATGGAAAAACTCCTGATCGTCGAACTCTCTTCGACGACCTTTTCAATTGTAGCCCTGAGGGGGAGGTATGGGTTTTTCATATTTGTGATACACCACGGAGGCACGGAGGTCACGGAGACTAAGAACAGCAATAACCCTTCTCTTTTGTTACGTTACTCTGTGTTCTCCGTGTCTCCGTGGTGAATCTCTATTGTAACTACTCAGGTAGTCAGAAGCCAGAATCCAGAATGGATCGCGAATAAGCTTCCAGTAGCTTGCTGACCTTTTCGAGTAACTGTATTAACTCGGAAACATCGCCGTAGCCCAAGTCCTCAAATGTCGCCGCTGGCGTCCTCATTCTAACTCCTGGCTCCTGACTCCTGAATTCTGGCTCCTGAGCAGTTACTCTCTATTTACATCCGCTCAGCTTCTTTAACACCTCCCGCATGTCGATCTTCCCGATGCAGGCCTCCACGCAACGGCCGCAGCCGGTACACCCGCTCATGCCGATCACGACCGGACAGAAGCGGAGTTTCTTCTCATAGCGGTTGCGCAGGCGCTGATAGAGCTCCGGCCTCGGATTGGCGCCGCTACCGACCCTCGCAAATCCCTTATACTGGCACGAGTCCCACTTCCTCACGCGCCCGAAGACTTCCCGGCCATGATCCGAGAGCAAAAAACAATGGCATGTGGGGCACACAAAATTGCACGCACCGCACTCCACACAGCGCTCCGCCTCCTGTTCCCATACCGACGATTCGAACACCCGCTCCATGAGCTCCCTCGTCACCCCTCCCCATAGATAGCCGAGCCCCCTCTGGTGTGCCGCGAGAAGGGACGCCACGCGTTCCCGATCCGCCGCGCGCTGCTCGAGCTGCTCCCGCGCCGCGGGAGTGAAGTAGTCCTTGAAGCGCTCCACGAGCGCCCTCCCTGCGGGGGTACCCGCCTCGACGATGGAGCCCCCCGGGAGGCACGAACAATTGAGATCGAAGCCTCCCTCGGCGTGCGGTTCGCCCCCTGCAAGGACGCAGAAGCACACCTCCTTGAACGCGGTGCAGTCGGAGGAAATGATGAGCGTCCGCTCCCTGTTTCTCAGATAAAAGGGATCAGCCACCTCGCTCTTAAACACAAAATCAAGAACTGCCAGCCCCTTGAGGTCGCAGGCCTTCACTCCCACGACCACCTGCTCTCCTCCGCTCTCCTCCTCCCCGCTCCCTCCGAAATAGCTCCCCACCCCGCGGCGTGGTTCAAAGAGGAGCGATTTGAGCGATTGGACGGTGCGGTAGCGGCTGAATGAGATAGCGGGGTGCGCTCCCTGGGGGGCGCGCGTGAGATGGTAATCCTCGCCCGCCGCTTCAGGATAGTACACGCGGGCAGTCCGGGACAGCGACTGAACGAATGTCTGCCAGTTATTCTCTGAAATGAAGTATGCGCTCACTATCGCCGGCCCCTGAGGGCTCACGTCAGACGAGGCTTCGGGGACCATGGTTGAGGATTGAGCGTCGAGGGGGCGGGAGATCATCATCCGCACTCAACGCGAGGCCTTCAGCCCGTTGATGAATTTCGCAATACGGTCAAGGGCTTCCTTAAGATTATCGTAGCTCGAGGCGTATGATATCCTGATAAACCCCTCGCCGACCCGGCCGAATGCGGTGCCGGGCACCACGGCAACCTTCTCCTGCTTGAGCAGCTGCTGCGAGAAGCCCATCGAGTCGAGCCCCGTTGACCGGATGCAGGGAAATATGTAGAACGCCCCGTCGGGCTTGACGCAGGTGAGCCCCATTTCATTCAATCGGTGGTACACGAGGTTCCTCCTCCTCGCGTACTCCCGCTTCATCTCCTCAATATCCTTCTGCCCCCGGCGCAGGGCCTCGCAGGCAGCGACCTGTCCGGTCGTGGGCGCGCTCATGATCGTGTACTGATGAATTTTCGTCATCGCCGCGATGACCTCTTTCGGCCCCGCAGCGTAGCCGATCCTCCACCCCGTCATGGCATAGGCTTTGGAGAAGCCGTTGAGATAGATTGTTCTCTCCTTCATCCCGGGGAGGGTGGGAAAAGGGGTGTGCTCGAACTCATAGGTGAGTTCGTCGTATATCTCATCGCTCAACACAATCAGATCACTGCGGCGGAGCACCGCCGCCAGCGCCTCGAGCTCTTTAGCCCTGTAGGACACGCCGGTGGGGTTGGACGGATAATTGAGGATAATGCCGCGGACTGATCGGCCGAGATGCTCGCGCAGCACCGCCGGGGTTAGCTTGAACCCCTGTTTCTCAGTAATCTCGATGCAGACGGGTTTTCCTCCCGCCAGACTCACCATCGGCGCGTAGGAGACGAAGCTGGGCTGGGGGACAAGGAACTTCTCATTCCTCTCAATCATGGTCCTCGCCGAGAGATCCAGCGCCTCACTCACCCCGACGGTGACGAGGATCTCGTCGTCGGGATCATAGTCGAGGCCGTGGCGAGACTTGAGAAAATCAGCTATCGCCACGCGGAGCTCCCGCAACCCCTTGTTCGAGGTGTACGAGGTGTATCCCCTCTCAAGCGAGTAAATCCCGGTTTCTCTGATATGCCACGGCGTGTCGAAATCCGGCTCGCCGACCCCGAGCGAAATGACATCCTCCATCCCGAGCACAAGGTCAAAAAACGCCCTGATACCCGAGGGGGCCATCTCTCTGACGCGCCTGGCTATCTTTATCTTCATGTCGTCACATGTCGTATCTTCCGCGCCACCCTCACCCTGAAGGGTGAGCTACGGGGTGCGCTGGAGGATGCGCTCAACAATCAGCTGTCAGAACGTAATCGCGAGACGCTTCTCCCTGTGCTTTATGAAAAGGATATCCCCATCCTCCTTGTACTTCTTCAACAGGAAATGAGTCACCGTCCCCTGAACATTCTCCATCGGGGCCAGCTTCTCGGCGACAAAGTTGCTGATGCTCTGGATATCGCTCCCCTCGACGGTGAGTAACAGGTCATAGCCGCCGGAGAGCAGATAGCAGCTCTTCACTTCGGGGAACCGGTAGATCCTCTCCGCGATCCGATCGAAGCCGACATTCTTCTGCGGCATGGTTCTTACCTCGATGAGCGCGCGGACGCAGCGCGCGGTCGGGGTCATGAGCTCTCGGTTCACGATCGCCTTATATTTGAGGATGACGCCGTCGCGCTCCAGTTTTTTAATCGCCTTCTTCACTGCGGCGGCACTCTTCCCGAGCATGGAGCTCATCTCCTCGGGTGTGGTGCGGGCGTCCTTTTGCAGGATCTCCAGTATGTCATTGATCATGGCGAAGTCTCCTCTCATGGAATCGTTCAGGTTCGATAGCGCGAACCCCTCACGCTCAACTGGTGCACTGTGCAGGTGATCGGGAACGCGCTCGGATTTTTTCGGTATTGCCCATGTCGGTGACGAGCACCGCATCAAACGTCTTCCTCGGCGTTGTTACCCTGACATAATACCCCCGCGCGCTGACGCGGTCGCCCGTACGGTACTCCCCTCTTTTCCCGCCGTGATAGATGATGAGCGCGGGGCTGTCCGTGAGCCGCTCGGTGCCAATACCGGCGTCGGAGAGCGGCAGATAGGTCGGCATGAAACCAGTGTGGTCATCGTTCGCGACGGTCGCGATCGCCTCGACGTCCCGCGCCACGACCTCGAGCGTGAAAGTCGGGAGCGGGATCTCCTCCGGATCGATATACGAGAAAAAAGGGCAGACCATGTTTCCGCCATCGTCATAAAATCGTATGGCCCAGTGCATCCCCATCTCAAAAACCCTCCTCTTCGGATCCCTGACAATCTCATAAATCGCGGAGACGGTCCTCTTGAGATCGGCCACCCTCCCGTAAAAGATGAGATCGAAATCATGAGCCGAGCTGATATTCCCAAATGCCATCGAGCCCGTGCAGCCGATCGCCCCCGGGTCTACATTCAGAAGCCCGGCGGTGCTCCTGATGGTGGCATCAATCCCCGGAACACGCGACCGCAGGATCGCGAGCGCGCGGAGGGGCGGCACGTAGCCGATGAAATCATCGCGGTTGAACACGCATTTGTTCTCTGCGAAGATGGGCTTGTCCTCCTGCGTCGCGGGATCGATCCTTCGGTATATCTCGAGCTGCTCCTTGAAGGGGATCCACCGCTCCCCGCGCGCGCCGCACTGCTTGATGATGCTCGCATAGGGGATGCCGAAAAAGCTCTTATTCCCCCGCGCGTCGGGTATGTAAATGATGTTCGCTATGAGTTTCCCCTCGGGGTGGAAGTACCCCTCAGAAAACGCGAGCAGGCCGTCCGAGCGCAGGAAGAAATTTGCGTCGCGTATCTCCCTGAGTTCAGAGAGGGGCACGACGAAATCCTTGAAATCGGGATGCCGGCGAACGCGCTCCATCAATTCCCTGTTGTCTTTTCCGTAGATCATAACTACAGCCCAAGGTTTAAAGCTGAAAGTTGAAAGATCAGAATGCGGCTATCAGCGCCAGGGATACCGGATGCTTTTCCTATGCCAGCTTCCGTATATCGCCGATGTTCGTGGTGAGCACCGCTTCATACTCATCCGACTGCCGCCGCCCGGCGCCCGTTCCCGTGAATGTGCGTATGAGGACATGTGTCCCCTCGCCGACCACCCGGTCCCCCTCGACGTAGTCACCCCGTTCACCCCCATGGTAGAGGATGAGTTTGAGGTGGCCGGATCGGCTCCTGCCATTCAGTACGACCCTTTCGAGACCGAGTATGGTCGGATTGTACGCGTTGTGGGTGTGGTCGGCGACCTGCCCCTTGATCGCCACCCGCGCGATCACCTCACATGTAAAATCCCGCAAGGGGCACTCATCGAGATCACTATAGGAGAAGAAGGGGCAGAACATGAACTTATCGCCACCCACACACTCCCAGTATCGCAGGGGCCAGAACTTGCCGAACTCGAACACCTTCCTCTCGTCCTTCGTCGCGGTGAGCCCGTAGAGGAAGTCCACGATGCGCCTCACCTCCTTGATGCTCGCATAGATGACCACATCGAGGTCGTGTGGATTCTTGTACGCGCCGAGCGACAGCGAACCCGATATGCCGAACTGCTCCGGGGTTATCCCCAGGAGACTCGCGGAAGCCTCAATCGCCTCCTTGATGCGGCGGGCACCCACATCTTCCCCGGCGCGGGCGAATATCGCCTTGAGGGAATGGTGGTGAGGAAAGCGGGCGATGAGGGAGTCCACGGGTATCAGCGCCTTGTAGCGCGCGTACGCGGGCTTCTCCACATCGAGGGAGGGGTCAATCTCCAGATAGCGCTTCAGCTGGAGGGGATAAAACATGTGGAGCGGCTGTGTATTCATAATTCCCTTGGTGACATTCTCGTAGGCCTGGCCGAAGATCCGCTTCTTCGTGTAGTCCGGTATCTCTCCAGCCTGAGGGACAAAGACGATGTGCGAAACCACCCGCCGCTCCACGAGCGGCCGGTCGGGGGCGTGACAGTACCCCTCCGAGAAAATGAACGTCGCATCGCGGCGCAAAAAATACGTGGCATCCCTGAATTCTGTTTTTTCATCGATGGGGACGAAAAAATCGCTGAACGTTTCGTAATGTTTCATTTTCGACACTATGTCGTTCATGATTTCCCGCTGAGTTTACGATGCTATGTATCATCAATGGGCGCATATTGCAAGCGCAAAACAAGTGACGCAGTAATGGGTCAGTTATGGGTGGTACAGATCTGTAGGGGTTCGATTTATCGAACCCGGGCGCGATAAATCGCGCCCCTACACCACAATAACATCACATTTGCCACCCATAAGTAACCCATTACGTGACCTATTACGTGGCGCATTGTCGAAAGCGGGCTGAAGAGATACAATAGGAGTGAGCGCAACGGCTGGACCATCCCAATGGCTGCACATATCTATATCGGGACGAGCGGCTACAACTACCGGCACTGGTGGAAGGGCGTATTCTACCCTGGAGAGATGCCGCAGAAGCAGTGGCTGGAATACTACGCCCGCCACCTCTCGAGCGTGGAGCTGAACGTGACTTTTTACTGCCTGCCTGATGCATCCGTCTTCCGATCCTGGCGCGAGCGCACGCCCCCGTCGTTCACATTCGCGCTCAAGGGGAGCCGCTACCTCACGCACATCAAGCGGCTGAAAGATTGCCGGGAACCGCTCGCGCGCTTCATGCGCAATGCCTCGGCGCTCAGGGAGAAGCTCCATGTCGTCCTCTGGCAGCTCCACCCCAGGATGGGCGCCGACGTGGATCGGCTCGCCGCGTTCTGCGATCTGCTCAGTTCGTCGGCGGCGGCGAGGCGCGTCCGCCACGCCTTTGAGTTCCGCCACGAGAGCTGGTTCTGCGAGGAGGTGTACAACCTCCTGCGCGCGCACACCTGCGCCCTCTGCATCGCCGACTCCCCGCACTGGCCCCGGATCGAGATAGTGACCGCCGACTTCGTCTATCTCCGCTTCCACGGGCGTGAGCGACTCTACGGTTCGAACTACGCCGATGGGGAGCTGATGGAGTGGGCGGCGAAGGCTCGCGCGTGGCTGAAGGAGGGGAATGATGTGTACGCGTACTTTAACAACGACGCGCAGGGTTTCGCGGTGAGAAACGCCCTGCGCCTGAGAGAGCTCACCGCGCGGAAGCGTTGATGCGCCCCCCGCCCCCGCGCGCGTTCACCCACTCGAGCGCGTCTTCTCTCGTCTTGAGCGTGCCCTCGAGGCGCAGCTCTTCTATCTCCCGGAGGATCTTCCCGATGACCGGCCCCTCGGGATAGCCGAGCCTGAGCAGGTCACGGCCGCTCAGGAGGGGAGCCGGTTCACCCACCTCCCGGCCGTACTCGTCGAGCTTACGCATCAGGAGCTCCCATGCCGAGAGGTCGCGGTCGCTCGCGAGGCAGTCCAGGCGGTGCAGCTCGAGTTCGTCCCGGAATGTCGGCCTCCTCACCAGACGCTTGATCGTGCTCTCCCTCATCCTCTTGACGTCCATGAACACCATGTGGTTCTCCACGCACGCCACGATTCTATCCCGCACATGGTTGGGAAACCGGAGCCGGCTGCACACCTCCCCCGCGATCTCCGCCCCCACCGTCTGATGTCTCATGAAATGGATGCGGTCGCTGACGGAGAAGGTGGGCGGTTTGCCAGCGTCGTGGAGAAGCACCGAGAATGCGAGCACCACGGACGGCTCGACCATCGCGTCGAGCATCTTCCTCGTGTGCGCGAACACGTCCCCTTCGGGATGAAACCCCTCCGGCTGCGGGACCCCCTTCATGGCGTGCACCTCGGGCAGGATGATCTCGAGCAGGCCAGCCCGGTCGAGGAGCCCGACGCCCGCGCCCGCGCGCGGGCCTATCATCATTTTCACCAGCTCATCCCTGATGCGCTCCTGGCTCACCACCGTGATCTCATGGACAAGCTCCCTGATCGCCGCAAACGTCTTCTCTTCAATCTCGAACCCGAGCGTCGAGGAAAAGCGGATGGCCCTCAGCAGACGGAGCTTGTCTTCGGTGAAGCGCTCCAGGGGCTCCCCGATGGTGCGGATCACCTTCTCCCGGATATCCTTTTCGCCGCCGACGTAGTCCAGCAGGCGCTCCTCCAGCGGGTCATACAGGAGGCCATTCACGGTAAAATCACGCCTGAGCACGTCCTCGCGGGCTGAAGAAAACCGCACCCCCGACGGCTTCCGGCCGTCGCGGTACTCCAGGTCCGCGCGGAAGGTCGCCACCTGGAAACCGTGCCCCTCCTCGATCACCAGCATGACCCCGAACTGCTCGCCGACGGGCACCACATGAGCAAATATCCCGGCAATCTCTCCGGGGCGTGCGCTCGTGGCGATGTCGTGATCGAGCGGCTCCTTCCCCATGAGCATGTCGCGGACGCACCCCCCCACGAAGTATGCGTCAAACCCCTGCCGCTTCAGGCGTTCCACCAGCGCCAGGGCCACCTCTTTCTCTGCTTTTCTCATCGTGATTCCCGCGCGACAACCCGAAATAGCGGATAACAGATCGAAACGTTCACCTGAAAGGTGAAATGCAATCAGAAGTATTTATTCCTGTAGGGGCTTGATTTATCAAGCCCGTAACGCGGGTCGGATGAATCCGACCCCTACAAATCCGCCACTTAGGGGACAACTGGATGCTGGAAACCGGCCCCCCATTCTGCTATACTGTTCTCACATTGGGCGCGCCTAATTTTAACACATAGTCATGTCCGTAAAAAAATTCTTTTCCCTTCCCGTGTTGACGGTGGCCATGCTCATGGCGATATCCGCCGCCATGATCAGCCATCGATTCTGGCTCGAGAACCGCTACGCCCCGCTCATCAAGTCAACCAGTCTCACCTACGGCCATGACCCGTTCCTCGTGAAAGCGATCATCCGGCGGGAGAGCAACTTCAGGCCCCGCGCTCGAGGGAACAAGGGGGAGATCGGGCTCATGCAGGTGACCCCCTCCGTGGGGTGGGAGTACGCGAAATCAAGAGGCGTGAGCAACTTCACCCCCGGGGCGCTCTATGATCCCGCCCTGAACATCGAGGTCGGGTGTTGGTACCTGGCGAAGGCCATGAGACGCTACCGCAGCTTCCGCGACCCCGTCCCCTTCGCCCTCGCGCACTACAACGCGGGGGCCGGCAACGTTGACCGCTGGCTCATGGCGACACGGCAGAAGGGGAACGCAAGAGAATTCATGGCCGCCATCACCTACCCCGCCACCAGGAAATACGTGAGGTTCATCACCTGGCACCGGAAGTTGTACAGGCTCTTCAGCTTTTAGGAGACCAAGCAATGGAATGGACACAGCAGTTCTTCGACAAGACGTGGCTCGACTACGGCTTTGAACTGGTTTCCGCCGAGGACACCCAGCGGGAGGAAGATTTTATCGAGAAGGCGCTCAACCTGAGAAAGGGCGAAGCGGTGCTCGACCTCTGCTGCGGCATCGGCCGGCACAGTATCGCCCTCGCGCGGAAGGGCTACACGATGACCGGAATGGACTTCAACCCCGATTACATCAAAAGGGCCCAGAGCCTCTCGCTCACCCTGCGCGTGCGTCCCACATTCATCCAGGGGGACATGCGCAAAATTCCGTTCGCGAACAAATTTGACGCCGCAATCTGCATCTGGTCGAGCTTCGGCTTCTACAGCGATGACACCGACCTCGGGATTCTCAAGGGCCTCGCCAAAGCCCTCAAGCCGGGTGGGCGCTTTCTGCTCGATATCATCAACCGCGACTTCGTCCTGCGCCACTTCCGCCCGCGTGATTGGACCAAGGCGGGGAGGGGCTACATCATGGAGAAGAGGGTCTACTACAGCGAGACGAGCCGCATGGTCACGACATGGTACTTTGCCGGCGAGGGGCGCATCACCAGGAAACAGTCCGAGATGAGGCTCTACGGCCTCCACGAGATCGAGGCGGTGCTCGCGAACGCGGGGTTCAAGGTAACCGAACGCTTCGGCGATCTGAACCGGGCGCGCCCCGGCTTTGATGCCCCGCGCCTGCTCCTCGTTTCCTCGTCACAGGGGATGAGGGGGAAAGCACCATTTCCGCACGCGCGCCCGGGCGCATGATCTTCCCTGTGGATTTCAAATCCTCTTCCGCTAACGCTTCTGGATGGCGTTAAAGATGGCTCCCCGCACCGCCTCGTACCGCGCCGGCAGTTCGACGGGGAGGTTGGCATAGCGGGGCGTGACCTCCGGGAGTTTCCCCTCGTGGTAGCGCGTCTTGAATTCCGAGAACTTGAGGCCATGAGCCGTGGAGATCACCACCACCATATCCGATGACTTAATCAGCCCCCGCTTCACGAGCTTGATGAGCGCGGTGAGCGCGACCCCCGTGTGAGGGCACGTGTAGAGGCCGGTCCGGTCGGCGAGGGCGCAGGCATTCGCGAGCTCATCCTCCGTCGCCTGCTCGACGACGCCGTCGAAGGACTTGAGGACATTGATCGCCTTCCTGACGCTCACCGGATTCCCTATCTGTATGGCGCTCGCGGCGGTCTTCCCCGCCCTGACCGGATGGAATTCCTTGAACCCCTTCAGGTAGCTCAGGTAGAGAGGATTGGCGTGCGCGGCCTGCGCGCAGGCGATCCGGGGCAGCTTCCGGATGATCCCGAGCTCTTTCATCTCCCGCAGCCCCTTCCCCAGGGCGCTCACATTTCCGAGGTTTCCCCCCGGGATCACAATCCAGTCGGGGACCTCCCACTCGAGCTGCTGCACGATCTCGATCGCGACCGTTTTCTGTCCCTCAATGCGCAACGAATTCATCGAGTTCGCGAGGTAGATATTCTCCCGCGCGCAGATCTGCTTGATCAATTTCATGCACCCGTCGAAATCGGTATCCAGCGAAAGCGTGAGCGCTCCATTGGCGATCGGTTGGATCAACTGCGCGGTGGAGACCTTTCCCCTCGGGAGGAATACGATCGCCTGGATGCCCGCCGCCGCGCAGTAGGCGGCCAGGGCCGCTGAGGTATCCCCCGTCGATGCGCAGGCGACCCCGATGATCTCTGCGCCGTCCGCGATCATCTGGTTGACCATTGAGACCAGTACGGTCATGCCGAGATCCTTGAACGAGCCGGTGTGCTCATTGCCGCAGAGCTTCACCCAGAGATCGTCAACGCCGATCTCCCTCCCCAGCCGGCGCGCCCTGAAGAGATTGCTCCCGCCCTCGTAGAGTGAAACGATGTTTTTGTTTTTGACGTGGGGGCACACGAGCTCCTTCTTCCCCCAGACGGAACTCCCATAGGGCCACTCCGGGCGGCGGTATCGTTCATCCCAGAGCCGCTTCCACTCGCTCCCCGGCTTTTTGCGCAGCTCATCCATGTCGTGCCGCACCTCGAGGAGCTCCCCGCACCTGCGGCACTCATAGATGATCTCATCGAGGGGATACCGCTCACCGCATTCCCCTATGCACTGAAACCATGCCCGGTACGCCATAATTAATCCTCGCCCAACCCCTTACAATCGTCTTAATCTGACCTATTCACCAACTTCTATTTTTTAATGTTTTTATCCACGGATTGACACGGATTAGCACGGATTAATATAATAGCACCACAAATGTGTTTCATCAAAATCCGTGTAAATCCGTGAAATCCGTGGATTCAGTCGTTTCTCTCAAAGAACCTGTTCCATCGGCTAAATCCGTGGTTGCGTATTATTGTTCATGAATAATTCAGGTTAACGCTCTTTACACTTTAAACTTTTAACCTTAATTATTCATCCCCCTGCTGTAGGGGTTCGATTTATCGAACCCGCGTTGAAAACGGGCTTGATAAATCAAGCCCCTACAATTCAATGAGTTATCAAGTATGAAGATCATTCTGATTTCGCGTTGATGAATAGATCAGGTTAACTGTATCAGGGTCCCTTATCTTCATCGGTGCCGGAGATATCAAGAGCGGCATCGGATCTCGGCTTCACATCGCCTCTCCCCTTTTTCCTCTCGCTCCCCGGCGCACCCCCCCGCCCTGACGGCCGCTCCACCCGCCCCTCGCCCGTTGACGCCGTGACTCCGCCTTCCCCCGCCGACTCCTCTCCCTCGGAGGCGGCAGCAGTCCGCGCCTCCTCCTCCGCTTTCGCCTTTTCCAGATCAGCGAGTTTCTCCTGAAGGCCGCGATGCTGTTTTTGGAGCCCGTCATATCGCTCCTGGATCTGCTTCTTCTCCTTTTCCACTGACTCGTACTTATTCTCAAGCGCCACGCGCTCCTCGTCAACCTTCGCTCTCTCCGCCTGGCACTCATTCCACTTCTTGCCGAGATCCGCCGATTTCTCCGTCATTTCCTTGATGATCGCACTGAACTGGTCATTATTTTCCTTGAGGTCCTTGATCCGCTGCTCCCACTTGGCAATTTCCATGTTGATTTTGGCAAGCTCCGCCTCGAGGGAAGCGTTTTCCGCAGCCAGTTTCTCTTTGTCGCGCTCAAGATTCGCGCGCGCGTCCTCCAGCAGCCGCTTCTGCTTCTCAACCGCGTCAAACTTCTGCCTCGGCACCACGCATCCCGCACACGCCAGCACCACGATCAACATCCATGTGATTTTCATCATAGCGTCTCCTGGTACGCCGCACTGCGCGGGCCGGGTGGTCACGCGCTCGGCGGTTGCCCTCCGGAACAGCTCCGACACCATTGTACCACAGCGATCCCTGATTCGGTAAAGGATATACCGCTGCCAGAGGTAATGCTTCAATTACGGGTGGCATAGATTTGTAGGGGTTCGATTCCCGCCTACGGCGGGCAAGTATCGAACTTGCCACGTAACATCCGTGGCCCGGGCGCGATAAATCGCGCCCCTACATCACGACAATACTACATCTGCCCCACCATAATTGACCCATTACCGCCAGAGTTTACGCATTTTTTACTACCACACCTCCACTAACTTAGCACAGAGGACACGGAGAAAAGGAAGAGCACACGGAGAAGGCAGGGCAATTGTGTTACAAAGAGTAAAGGAGGGAAAGAGAAGCAGGAAAAACACACACGCTTCGTATCGTTCAAAAGTTACGGTATTTCAGCGTTACTCACAATTACCTCCCCCTTGATGGGGAGCTTGTTCCCCTTCGGCTGAGTTTATACTGAGCGCAGCCGAAGTGCTCAGGATAAATTTGCTGGCCGAAGGAAGGCGAGGTGGGGATGCAAACTACGGTTTCGGGTTCCTGGTTGCGCGTTACCAGAAACCCGCAACGAGAAACTGCTGTGAACCCCTTCATCCCCTCCGCCCATTAGGATAGACCACCCTGAGGTACGGCGCAGGTGTCCCAGTTGCCGTTTATGTCGGAGTCGCGGTCCGCGTTGGTGTCGGCGTTCTTGTCGGCGTTCTCGTCGGCGTCGGCGTAATAGTCGGTGTGTAGGTGGGAGTCAGGATATCCCATGTAGGGGAGGGAGTCGGAGTGGGGGTAGTTGTGGGAGTCTCGGTCGGCGTCGGCGAGATCGTAGGCGTCGGCGAGATCGTAGGCGTCGGCGTGGGAGTGTGAGTAGGTCCTTGCATGATGCAGTAGAGAGCGCCATCATCAGAGCCGAAATACACCCTCCCGTCGCTCCCCAGCGCAGGTGAGGAACGCACATAATAATAACCAGTCTTATAGCTCCAGTTCAGCGCGCCATTCGAGTTAACCGCATTAAGATTTCCATCATCAAGGCCGACATATACCCTCCCGTCACTTCCCAGCGCAGGTGATGAATCTACAGAACTACCAGTTATAAAAATCCAGTTGAGCGCACCATTCGAGTTAATCGAGTAGAGATTCCTATAGGAGCCAATGTACACCCTCCCATCACTCCCCAGTGCGGGTGAGGAATAGGCAGAAGAACCAGTCTTATAGCTCCAGCTAAGCGCACCATTTGAGTTAACCGCGTAGAGATTTCCATCATCAGAGCCAACATACACCCTCTCGTCGCTCCCCAGTGCGGGTGAGGAACGTACATAATAACCAGTCTTATAGCTCCAGTTGAGCGCACCATTCAAGTTAACCGCATAGATATTATAATCCTCAGAGCCGACATGCACCTTCCCGTCGCTCCCCAGTGCGGGTGAGGAACGCACATAATAACCAGTCTTATAGCTCCAGTTGAGCGCACCGTTTGAGTTAAACACATAGAGGTTCAGATCCTCGGAGCCGACATACACCTTTCCGTCGCTCCACAATGTGGGTGAAGAATAATATGTATAACCAGTCTCGTAGCTCCAATTGAGCACACCGTTCGAGTTAACCGCGTAGAAGACCGTACCAGAGCCGACATACACCCTCCCGTCGCTCCCCAGCGCGGGTGATGATCCTACTTCACCAAAACCACCACCCTTATAGCTCCAGTTGAGCGCACCATTCGAATTAACCGCGTAAAGGTTCCTATCATCAGAGCCGATATACACACTCCCGTCGCTCCCCAGCGCGGGTGATGAATATACATAATCTCCAGTTTTATAGCTCCAGGTGAGAAGGGGCATAGATGGGCCTTCATATTCGCTCAATCCCGTATGCCTCGCATCGTGATGGAACATCGCCCAGGGGGCATAAGGAGTCGGAATTTCTGTCGGCGTCGGCGTAATGGTCGGCGTCGGAGTGGGTCCCGTAGGTGTGACTGTCGGCGTCGGCGTTATCGTCGGCGTTCTTGTCGGCGTCTCGGTTGGCGTTCTTGTCGGCGTCGGCGTTATCGTCGGCGTAATGGTAGGCGTCGGAGTGGGTCCCGTAGGTGTAATTGTCGGCGTCGGTGTTCTCGTCGGCGTCGGCGTTCTCGTCGGCGTCGGCGTGCGCGTCGGCGTCGGCGTGCGCGTCGGCGTTGCCGTCGGCCCGGTCGGCGTTCTTGTGGGCGTGCGCGTCGGTGTCGGGGTAGGAGTGCATACATCACCCATCCATATATCTACCCCCGTGAGGTCAACACCATTCACAGTAATTAACCTTTGCCCTGCATTAGGGTCACATCCTACACAGCCGAAAGTACAACATGGTCCCTCAGGTAGCCCGCTATCATCAGTGTCCCAGCATGCAGTTTGCACATAGGAGCCATTTGGAAGCGGACCATTACTTGTGTAGGGCATCCCTGCAATCAACTGTGCCTTTGAAGCATAATAATCTATATTTCTGGCGAATGGGAACGACAAACAATAGAAACGAATCCTGCCCGCATGGCTCCCATCCTGCCAGCCTGAGTAATAGAGTTTGCCGCTGACCGTCGCACCTGTCGGCGTCGGTGTCGGCGTTCTGGTGACAGTCGGCGTTTTTGTCGGCGTCGGCGTTATCGTCGGCGTAATGGTAGGCGTCTCGGTTGGCGTTCGTGTCGGCGTTCTTGTGACCGTCGGGGTGCGCGTCGGTGTCGCCGTTCTTGTCGGAGTCGCCGTCCTAGTCGGCGTGCTGGTCGGGAGCACCACGAGTTGAATGTCTTTAAGGGCTCCCGCAGCGGTCACCTGCTCAGTCCAGCTCCAACCAGCGTCGGTGGTGTGGCGAATCTTCCCGTCGTCTGCCACCACCCATGCCTCGTTGCCGTCCATCGCCCAGATGCGGTTCTGATGAGATTCCTGACCGGCGGGGGCGACGTATGTCCAGTTCTCACCGCCATCAGTACTCCTGTTCACGCTGCCCCATTCGCCCGCGGCCCACAGGTACGTGGCGTCCACGGCATATATATCGCGCTGCCAGTCCCCGATAAAGCTCTCGGTGAAACTATTCCCGCCGTCGGTTGTTTTGTAGAAGCTATCGTACCCCACAATGTACCCGAGGCTTGTAGTGAGAAATTGGACTCCCCTCGCCTCAGTAGTCAGTCCGGCAGCTTCTACATTGGCCGACTGGTCTGTCCAGTTAAGCCCGTCATCGGTCGTCTTATAGACCACAGGAGACGAGTCGGAGTTCATCCAGCCCACCACCCAGCCGGTGTGCGTGTCCACAAACCAGACATCATCAAGTGTGGCCCCGGAAACAACCGTTTGCGCTGTCCAGGTGAGGCCGCCATCAGTGGTGGAAACTACAACTCCGTTCGTCCCTACCGCCCAGCAATAGAGCTTGGTATAACAATTGGCCGAATAGAGTGTCTCGCTGGTGCCCGAGGTCTGCCGCGCCCAGGATTCCCCGGCGTCGTTCGTGTAGTATATTTTCCCTGAGTCTCCTACAACCCAGCCGTTATTCATATCCGCAAAGGCCACACCATACCAGTCGGCCCCTACCGGCGAGGTGAGCTGCGACCACGTATTGCCCGCATTCATTGAACGGTATATAGTGCTCGCTTTGCCAACAGCCCAGCCGTAGTACACCCCGGCGGTCGGCGTTCTCGTCGGCGTCGGCGTTCTCGTCGGCGTCGGCGTTCTTGTCGGTGTCGGCGTTCTTGTCGGCGTCTGAGTCGGTGTCGGCGTGGGCGCCGTCGGCGTCGGCGTTCGTGTCGGCGTCGGCGTGCCCGTCGGCGTTGGCGTTCTTGTCGGCGTCGGCGTTCGTGTCGGCGTCTGAGTCGGTGTCGGAGTGGGCGCCGTCGGCGTCGGGGTTCTTGTCGGCGTCGGGGTTCTTGTCGGCGTCTGCGTTCGTGTCGGCGTTCTTGTGGGCGTCCCGGTCGGAGTTCTTGTCGGCGTTCTGGTCGGCGTCTGCGTCGGCGTATTTGTGGGCGTTCTCGTCGGCGTCTGCGTTCTCGTCGGCGTTCTCGTTGGGGTCGGCGTGGGCGCCGTCGGCGTCGGCGTTCTCGTTGGCGTCGGCGTTCTCGTCGGCGTGCGCGTCGGTGTCGGCGTGGGCGCCGTCGGCGTCGGCGTTCGTGTCGGCGTCGGCGTGCCCGTCGGCGTTCTTGTCGGCTTCAATGTGGGCGTGCGCGTCGGCGTCGGAGTGGGGCCCGTAGGTGTGATCGTCGGGGTCGGCGTCATCGTCGGCGTTTTTGTGGGCGTCTTCGTTATTGTGGGCGTGCGCGTCGGCGTCTCCGTAGGCGTCTCGGTTGGCGTTTCTGTCGGCGTCTGAGTTGGTGTTTCGGTAGGCGTCTCGGTTGGCGTTTCTGTCGGCGTCAGCGTCGGAGTTTCCGTTGGCGTTTCAGTAGGCGTCAGCGTCGGAGTTCCTGTCGCCGTGGGAGTGGGCGTGATCGTGGGGGTCTCCGTCGGCCCAAAAGCGTAGAACACGCCTGCGCCATCGCTTATGTACAGTTTGCCATCTGAACTCAATGCCGGCCCGCCTTGTATGTTGTCGCCTGCTGTCCTGTAACTCCATAACAATGAGCCGATTGTATCCCATACATATATCCTGTTATCGATGCTCCCATGGTATATCAGCCCGTCGGAATCGAGCGCTATCGTCCCTATAAGAATGCTATCTGGCTTATTCCCCATCCTGTAGCTCCAGACAAGAGAGCCCGCTGTATTCAAAGCATATAAACGAGGTAGCTGTGGGTTTATAAAGTTTCCTGACGTGCTCGCTGAATATACTCTGCCAGTCGATTCGTCTGCCGTTACTGAATCGCAGAATCCAGCGTTTATCGTCATGTAGCTCCATACCAATGTTCCGTTTGAGTTAAATGCGTACGTATTGCCGTTGTGCTCCATGCTCCCCGCGTATATCCTCCCGCTGTCTCCGAATGATGGCGAGTGGTTGCCCCCCACGCCGTTATAACTCCACCTGAGCACTCCGTTTGAGTTCATCAGGTACAACGCGTCCCCTATGCCAGCGACGCTTCCGTCACCGCTCCATACCGCAGGAGATGAGCGGCCCATTCCAGCCTGGTAACTCCATTTGAACGTGCCGCCTGAATCGAGCGCATAGAGCTTTCCTGCCCCGAAGTACAATTCGCCGTTCGGCCCCATCGTGTTAGACACAGACACACTGTCATATACCCTGTAGCTCCACATGAGACTCCCGTTTGGGTTGAGTGCGTAAAAGGTACCGTGGTCTGTATTATCAGTTTTACAGCCGAAATATATGTTCCCGTCGCTCGACAAAGCTGGCGCAGCGTCTATGAATGCACATGGGTATTTCATGCATGCACAGTTCAAGTCCCAGTAGCTCCAGTATGCCGTTGCATAGCTCCATATCATCGTCCCGTTCGTGTTCATGGCATACATCCTGTTGAGTTCGACTTGCATCCCCTCATTCCCGCCGCCCGCAGTGTATATCCGCCCGTCGCTGCCTATGGAAGGAGGCGCCTCCGTGTGCCCGCCGAAGAACTGGTAGCTCCAGTGGAGCACGCCTACCGTCGGCCCGCTGTACGGGCTTTTGCCGGAGTGTCTCAGGTTGTACTGGAACATCGGCCACCCTGGATTTATAATGCGCTGATATGAATCATATACTTCACTAGCAGTCAGGGCGTAATTGTATATTCTGACCTCGTCAATAATGCCGTCGAAATACCCTCCCGGACTATTATAGTATGCCCCACAGCCGATCCACAGGGGGGCTTCCGAGCCATGATAGGCAGCCGCATATACCTCTGAATAATCCTGCAATACCCCGTTTATATACATCTTAACCGGGGCACCATTCCCACCCCATGTCACCGCAATATGGTACCACCGGCCTGTCTCCATGGATTCATTACTATATGCAACCCCTTCCCACTCACCATATGTGAATAGAATTCGTTTCTCGCTCTGGTACTGGCACCTCGCATACAAATTCCAGTTGCCAAATTCAGGATAGCCGATGGAACCCATCCCTTTGCCCATCAGTACGCAGCCATCGCCAAACCAGTTTCCATAGCCATGATATGGAAAACCATCAGCTTTCGCCCATAGGGATATAGTAAATGCGTGGTCTAAATCAATGTCCGCATCACTGTCCGTCGCCTCAACGTAATCATCGGAACCATCAAAGGATATCGCCCCCCTTGAAACGCCTTCCACCCATTGGGGATTACCCTGCAATATCCCGTCATTGCCATTCCCAGAACTATCGTGCGCCACCGGCCCCGCTCCTTCATCCATATGCCACAATCTGATCAGGCCGGGGTGATTTTCAGGATCAAGAGGATCGGTTCCTGATGATACCTCCTGGCCATCGCTCCATCCGTCGTCATCGGTATCCTGATTAAACGGATCCGTCTCATGGATAAAAACCTCGGCATAGTCAGACAAACCATCACCATCGGCGTCGTACTGCGCAAAGATTTCAGCAAGGCCATATTCCCCATCTTTTAGTTTTCCTGGCCGCTCCAGAATATAATCACGAAACTCGTCTAAAACGCTTTTCCATAATTCCACTGTAGGCGTGCACGGGGGTTTGAATGTTTCTATAACAGATTGTACATTCCGCCCCATTTCTGCTTCTAGCTCTGTCTCCCAGTTGTCAATCCAGGCGATAAGTTTTGATGGCGGACAAGTGTCATTTATCAACCGCTTAAGTTCCTGGAGAAAATAGATGCGGTAGCTAGCGTTCTTTATCAAGTATGGCAGTGGCGTCTGCTCTAGTGTACCCACGTCAAGAATCTGATATAAGGCAACATTGTTGTTCATAAAACTTTCTTCATGATCCCATGGAATCCAGAACCATCTGGTATCTCCCCCTTCTTTTCTCCTGGCAGTATAGAAATTACCGCGCCAATCTCTGTCATCTACATAAATCATCGCAATCGCAAACTTAGTCAGACTTTCAATGTCGATCATGTTCTGCAATTGTTCATAATTCGCAGGGATAGTGAGATCATGATCATGGATATTATTCCACCATTCAACAGTAGCCTCCCAGTCATCAAGTGCTTCTGGATCCCCTTCCTCAGCTTCATAATTCTTAACCAAGTACCATTGAGTTCCAGGCTCATGCTCCAGGTGACTATCCAAATAATACCTATCAACTCGCTCTACAGGGTTATATATACCCCAATCTCCTCCATTGATAAACATCCGTACAAAACGCGAGTAGGGGCTGAGCATGCCTATTTCTCGACAGAGGTCTAAAACAAGTTGGTTCCGTATGAATGTTGCTCCTAAAAATTCTTGAAGAAAATTAAGCGGCCATGCGTCTGCTATACGTGCAGAAATCACCAGTCGCTGGAACGAACCCACGGGATTACCGGGAAAAATCGGATGCTGGAATGGCGTATTATCACTAAAATACATGCGAAAATTTTTCTTTGTGTACCTGCGCGACCATCCGCCATGAATTCTTAGTCCAATCTTGTAGTTGGCAGGAGCATCATTTAATGATGGGAAGTAAAATAGATCCGCCGTCCTTTGCCAAGCATCACTTCTGCCAGAAGGATTATGATAAATACCGCACTGGCTACAGCTCTCTGGAGTATATTGCTCCTGCAGGATAGGGATGATCCCATTCGGATTCCACAAGCTTCCTGGTTCTTGAGTCATCAACACAAATACAGGTAAGTCGCTCTCTTCATTAATCAAGAACGTTGCCATTGATGGTTGACTCCAAGCCCCATTGACGTATGCCCTAACTATAATCGAACTTGTCTCAGAAATCACAAACGGGGAAGTGTACATGAATACACCAGGAGTATTGTGCCAGCATGGCAATGCCTTCCACCACGTTGGATCATTCATATCCGGATCGTAACCCGAGGTGCAACCTGTCCATGGATAGCCGGGTACTGGCTCCCAATCATATGGATATTGATAATCCTCAGGGTCCCATCCCTCGAAACTATAATAGATCGTCGCGCCAGGTATATCCGTGCTGAGCGTCACGGTTACAGAGTCTGAGTAGCTTCCCGTCCCTGGTGAGATTGTTGGAGCCGGCAGAGGCGGCTCCGGATTTGCTCCCCCAGGAGTAGAATGAGGATAGGCGTATGAGAACCAACTACCGCTGCCATTAGGATATCTCCCCATAGAAACGTCCATAGCTTGCGCGCTGAAAGTGTACGTGTCAATGGGCGTCACACCGTCCAAGGCATAGAGCCCTACCGCTTCCCCGCTCTTGCTCAGCGCGAAGTTCGTGTGGAGCGGTCCTTGCTCGGGCTCGCTATCCGCCCAGAAGCAGAGGTAGCTGTGCGCGGGGATAACGACACCCGAGGGAATCTGATATTTGGGGTTGCCAAGGGTGTCGGTGAGGTACATGCCTCCCATATCGATTTGGACCTCCCCCTTGTTGTATATCTCTATCCAGTCGGGATACTGGGGCGGCGCGCCGGGCGGCTCGTCGGGATCCTGGATCGTCGTCTTGTTATCCGCCATGAACTCGTTGATGACGAGCGGGGGAAGGCCGGGCGTCATTGTCGGCGTTGCGGTGGAGATAATACCTGTCGGTGTTGACGTGGCCGTTGTGATGACTGTAGGCGTATAGGTGGGGATGTTTGTAGGAGTGGCGGTCGGCTTGGGAGTCGGAGTTGAGTTATTGTTTGTCCCGCACGGAGAGGCTGGCTTGAAGAACACCCAATTGTCCGCTCCATCCGGATATCTCCCCTCCGAAACGTCTGTGGTTTGCGCGCCGAAAGTGTACGTGTCAATGGGCGTCACCCCGTCCGAAGCATAAAGCCCTACCGCTTCCCCGCTCTTGCTCAGCGCGAAGTTCGTGTGGAGCGGGCCCTGCGAGGGCTCACTATCCGCCCAGAAGCAAAGGTAGCTGTGTGCGGCGATGACGACGCCCGCGGGGATATGATATTTGGGGTTGCCGAGGGTGTCGGTGAGGTACATGCCTCCCATATCGATTTGAACCTCCCCCTTGTTGTATATCTCGATCCAGTCGGGATACTGGGGCGGCGCGCCGGGCGGCTCGTCGGGATCCTGGATCGTCGTCTTGTTATCCGCCATGAACTCGTTGATGACCAGCGGGGGAAGGCCGGGCGTCATTGTCGGCGTCCGAGTGACTGTCGGGGTCGGCGTCTCGGTCGGTGTCTCCGTCGGCCCAAAAGCGTAGAACACGCCCGCCGCATCGCTTATGTACAGTTTGCCATCCGAACTCAGCGCCGGACCGCCTTGTATAAAACTGTATTCACCCCAATTATTGTACGCCCTATAGCTCCACAATAGCGCGCCGTTCGTGTTCCATGCGTATATCCTGCTGTCGGTACTCCCATGGTATATGCACCCGTCGGAATCGAGCGCTATCGTCCCTATAAGAATGCTATCTGGCCTATCCCCCATCCTGTAGCTCCAAACCAATGAGCCTGCCGTGCTCAGCGCATACAGTTTTTGAGGGCATGTTGGGCTTTGCGGCAATAAACTTCCTGCATATACCCGGCCAGCCGATTCATCAGCAGTCACGGTGTCGCAGTAGGCTCCTGTTATCGTCATGTAGCTCCATACCAATGTTCCGTTTGAGTTAAATGCGTACGTATTGCCGTTGCCCTCCACGCTCCCCGCGTATATCCTCCCGCTGTCTCCGAATGATGGCGAGTGGTTGCCCCCCACGCCGTTATAACTCCACCTGAGCACTCCGTTTGAGTTCATCAGGTACAACGCGTCCCCTATGCCAGCGACGCTTCCGTCACCGCTCCATACCGCAGGAGATGAGCGGCCCATTCCAGCCTGGTAACTCCATTTGAACGTGCCGCCTGAATCGAGCGCATAGAGCTTTCCTGCCCCGAAGTACAATTCGCCGTTCGGCCCCATCGTGTTAGACACAGACACACTGTCATATACCCTGTAGCTCCACATGAGACTCCCGTTTGGGTTGAGTGCGTAAAAGGTACCGTGGTCTGTATTATCAGTTTTACAGCCGAAATATATGTTCCCGTCGCTCGACAAAGCTGGCGCAGCGTCTATGAATGCACATGGGTATTTCATGCATGCACAGTTCAAGTCCCAGTAGCTCCAGTATGCCGTTGCATAGCTCCATATCATCGTCCCGTTCGTGTTCATGGCATACATCCTGTTGAGTTCGACTTGCATCCCCTCATTCCCGCCGCCCGCAGTGTATATCCGCCCGTCGCTGCCTATGGAAGGAGGCGCCTCCGTGTGCCCGCCGAAGAACTGGTAGCTCCAGTGGAGCACGCCTACCGTCGGCCCGCTGTACGGGCTCTTGCCGGTATGTCTTAAGTTATATTGAAACATCGGCCAGGGGCTGTCGGCAGGCTGGGCCTGGTTCATGCCCGAGAAGACGAATAAAACAATTGCACTCCCCAAAAACATCACTGCATTTTTCATGGCCCCTCCACCTTCGTATAATATGTGATTGTTAAACGACTCTAGAATTAGCCACAACGATAGCTTCCTCGATAGTAAGAACATGCGGAATTACTTGATCCATGCCCGACCAGTTCATCTGAAAATAAAATCGGGCTACCGAAAACACATTTTGATGCAATCTTCGGCAGCCCGGCTGTCCTTATACCGCACTATCCCTCGTCCGCTCAGCGGGACTCGGGATGCCGCCTGCGGCGTCAGTACCCGCGGCTTTGCGTCCCCCGATTGCTCGGGGTTTGCCTTTGTCGGATTAGGATAATGCTAGCAAAATTTAGCGAGGGTGTCAATACTGAATTATTGCGCACAAAAGTACGTAAATGAAATACGTAGTTTTGTCCTAATGTATTTGAAGGTAAGAAGTTAGGTTAACTTTTCTGTTGGCAAGGCCTAGCTTTTTCCTGATATTGTGGCGGTGCGTTTCTACCGACCGCCGCGAAAGATGTAACATCTTTGACATCTCTTTGCTCGTAAGCCTGCTCCTTATCATACCACAGATCTCGACCTCTCGAGGCGTGAGCCTAACTAGCACATCTGCCAATGTGCGGCCGAATGAAGACGCCAATTCTTCGAGGCTGTTCTCTAGCACATCAATATGCCTCCGTTCCATACGAGTCGCTTTTACTCTGAGCTTTCGCAAGATCGGGAGCAATACCTTATCCACATTGGCTAATACATCCTCCTTTATCCTCTGTTTATCAGCCCCAATCTGCTCCATGATTTCCCTGAGGGCTATGTTCTTTTGCTCAAGGGCATCTTTTTGAACCCTCAGCTTCTCTTTAGAATCTTTCAGCGCCTCATCAGCCCTTTTCCGCCCGGCAATTTCATTTCGCAGTTCTTCATTGACTTCTGTGAGTTCGGCAGTGCGCTTTTGCACCATCTCCTCAAGGCGGGATTGGTATTTCCTCAACTCCTCCTCTGCCTGCTTGCGCGCGGTGATGTCATATCCAATATTAATTATAACTCCATCCGGCAGTTTAAAGTTTGCCCATAACGTCACTAGTTCTTTTCCGTCTCTGGTCTGGGGGTGCCATTCCCTGAAAATCTTTTCGGGCTTGAGGGTGACCGTATCGATCACTTCTTTGCGCACATCCGGATCGGGATAGAACAGTGCGAGCGGTACGTCATGGGTGCTGATCTCATCCATTGTCCATCCGAAAACTTTTTCGCACTCCCTGTTCCATAATATGCAGCGGCCGTTTTCATCGAACCCGTCAATCAAGACCGGCGCGTTTTCATAGAGTGTTTTGAATCTCTCCTCGCTCTTCTTCAGCGCCTCCTCCGCCTGCTTGCGCTCGGTGATGTCCTGAGCAAAGCCTACCAGACCAAGCAGAACGCCATCTTTGTCAAAAATCGGAACCTTATCTGTCTGCACCCATCTTATTCCGCTTGCGGATTCATATTGTTCTACTATATTAAGTTTGGGGCGTCCTGATTTAAAAACCTCCTGGTCATCGTTCATCATGCCTTTTGCAATATCGGAGGAATAAATGTCGAAAACTGTTTTCCCTATTAATTTTTCTTGCGGCATTTTAAGCGCTTCAGCAAATGTCTTATTGATACGCAAAAATCTTCCTTCTTTATCTTTATAAAAAATTATTATCGGCGAAGAATCGATAATGAGCTTGAGTTCCTGATTTTCTCTTTCCACAGCGTCCTCCAGTCTCTTGTTCTCGTTGATGTCCGTTATTTATATCAGAAGGGCTCTAATCTAATATATTATCTTTTTCCCCTCATTTTGTCACGTGCTATTACTGATTCTTATTATTGATCCCTATGTGCACGCCGCGTCCCCGCTGCGATTAATGCGGGCTATATTAAATTCGCCTCATTTAGAATTCACCCTGTAACTTGTGGGGGATATTCCGGTATACCGCCCGTCTCCCAACGGGGGGAATGCGGGCGAACACGCAGCCCGCTCACTGACGCACGCTCTCCGGAGCTGTTCCACCTCCCGTCTCAAGCTTTATGAAACTGTTGCAGCCTGGATAGACCGCGCAGCTAAGCGGGACCCTCACCCCGCGGGGCAGATACATTGTGAGATCAATAGCGCCCTGAACCGTCTCAGGGCCCAGGAGATTCATTTCCTGGCCCGGCCCATCGAAGTGGCCTGTCCATATCCAGGTACGGCCCTCCGGGTTATGGTAGCGCCCGTCGATGTGTACATTCCGCGAGGTACCGCCGCGGCTCACGCTCCACCTCTGCAGCTCTTTTCCCGGCAGCGTGACCTCCAGCATGAACTGCCTGAGTCCCTCGCGTGCGAACGCCCCACCGAGATTGGCGAGGGGAATGAGATCGAGCATTTCCCCCGCGAGCCCCTTTTCTCCTCGCGAGAGACGGCTGCCGATTCCAACCCAGTCACCCCGTATAAAGCTCAGCACGTAGGGCCATGCCGGATTCCCCTCCTCCATGTACGCCGCACCGTAGCGCCTTCCCCCCAGCCCTCCCATCACCTTCTCGGGGAAGTGCATGACGCGCAGGGGGATCACGACGAGGTCCGGGAGACGCCCCCGCTCGAGCACGTCCGCTTCCCCGTGCGTATGCTCACGCACGCTCACCCGAATCCGCTCGAAGAAGTGGTCGGCCAGGTGGGCGCTCGACTGGTCCACCAAGCCATCGCCCCTCTCCCCGTTCGCCCCCACAATGAACAGGGTGTTGTCGGGGTCAATCGGGTACCTCTCGTCCCTGTTCAGCCGAACCAGGTCCTCAATGCTCTCGAGCTGCTGCCTGGTGCCGAGCTGCGTCTGCTCAATCTGGCCGAGCTCCCGCCCGGCGAAGAGCTTGAGGAAGGGGAACCATTTGAAAAGCACAAAGCTTTCGCTGGCGCGCGGGGAGCCGAAGAACGATCCGGCGGCCGAGATGAACGAGGGGGTGACGTCCAGCATGGTCCGGTATTCGGCGTAATCCACAAAGAAGTCTTTGATCATTTCCCTCTGCGCGAGCGAACAGTGCTCCAGCGAGTCCGCGCACAGCCTCACCTTGTCATAGCGCTTCGGGTACGTGGGCGTCTCGGGCTCCTCGAAGCGCTTCACCGCGGGATACCTGCTCGAGGGATCAATGAGGTATTCGATGAACTCGTTGAACTGCCTGTCCTTCTTCATTTCGGACCTGCGGTAGAAAAATTTCATATCGGGGTCACGGTTGAACTCCTTCTCCCGCTGGACCTTGATATTTTTCAGGACGAGGAAGTCCTCGAGCGCATTCATGAAATAGTTGAACTCCGGATCGTTCCGGAGCGCCTGCCACTCGCCCCCGAAGCGTTTCATTATTTCGTCATAGCTGTTTCTGAACGAGTAAAAAATCCGCCTGGCGAGCTGCTCCATAATCACCGCGCCCTGGCTGTACCCGAAGAAGACGACCCGTCTGACCGGCGGCAGCCCGAGCGCCGCGCGCCGCTCGTTCTCGATCTGGACCTCGTGGACCGCCGCCGGGCCAACCCTCGTCCATGCGATGGCGAGATCCGGAGAGTACAGTGCGGCACCGTGGCGGAGCGGATACTCCCGGGTATCATAGGTGAGAATGCGGCAGGGGATGCCCCTCGCGGCGAGCATCTCCACGAGATGCCCGAAGTGCTGCTCCTGCGTCACGGGAAGCATGGGGATCCTGAGCCCCGGGATCGCGAGGACGAACGGCGCATCGGGCGCCATGGCCGCTGGATACACGCCCTCCGGCGACGGCACGGGGCCGACGGAAACAGTCGCGCAGCCGGCGCAGAGGCTGACGAGGGCGGCACACAGTATGCCACTGCGGATAGCAGCCCCGCTACACCTTTGGGATTTGGGATTTGGGATTTGGGATTTCACTTATCCTGCCAGCTTCTTCACGAGGGCGGCAACCCTCTTCCCCATGCGCGCGCACTGGGTTTCCACTCTGCGGTCAGGTCTGTTGATAGAGACCCGGCCATAGTGATCTCCCTCCGCATCCCCCTGTATCACCATGCCATGGATGAGCATCGCCTGGAGGATGGAGAGCACCGTGGTTTCATTCCCCCCGCCGATATTTGCGGCGGATGAAAAGGCTGCTCCCACCGTGCCGTCGAGGTCGCCGTGGTGCGCCACACTCTCATCGAGGAGCTTCTTCACCTCCCATGCCATGCTGCCATAATACGTGGGTGAACCGATGACGATTCCGTCATAGCCCAGGAGCTCCGACGGCTTGACCTGCTCCACCTTCTTCACGTCCACCTCGACGCCGCCCGCACGCACGCCGCCCGCGACGAGCTCAGCCATTTTCTCCGTGTTGCCCGTGCGAGAATAGTAGATCACCAGAACTTTGGCCATAGACCACCTCCGCTGGAAATCCCAAATCCCAAACTCCAAATCCCAAATTATAAACATCGCTTCATTATTGGGATTTTGGATTTGGGATTTGGGATTTGAGATTTAATATCCCCTGTTCCTCCAGGTACTCCCTGAGCTTCTTCACGTGCTCCCACATCTCCTTCTTCCTGCGTGGGTCCCTGAGCAGAAACGCGGGATGATAGAGCACCATGAACTGTATGCCGGGATACTCGGGGAGCGTGAAAAATTTGCCCGCCTCCTCTTCCATTTTGAACTCGCCTCCGGTTCTCGCAATGTGTCTGAGCGCCACGGCCCCCAGCAGGAGAATGACCTTCGGCTTCATGAGTGAGATCTGCTTCTGGAGAAACGGCAGGCACGCTTTGACCTCCTCCGCCTGGGGCGCCCTGTCTTCGAGGGCCATATTTTCCCGCGTGCTCACCGGCATGCACTTGACCACGTTGCATATGAGCATATCCCGGTTCGAATCAAGCCCGATCGAGGCGAATATGCTATCCAGCATTTCGCCCGCTCTCCCGACAAAGGCCTGACCGGTCCTGTCCTCATTTTCGCCGGGGCGTTCGCTGATCACCATGATCGCCGCAGCGGGGTCGCCCCGGTCAACGACAATCTGGTGTCTGTACTTATGGAGCTCACATGCGGTGCAATTGTATCCCTGGAGGAGCTTTTTAAACGCTGCGTAATCCGTCGCCTCCAGTATGTGATTGAGCTCCTGGTCGAAAAGATCGAACTGCATCTACTGGTGTCCTTTTTCCACCTCCGCCACCGGCGGGGCTTTCATGACGGGGCGCTCAATGAGCACCCGACCATCCACGCTGATCAGTTTGAGCATGAGGACCTTCTCCAGCGGGATGCCTGCGCGGCTGCATGCGATCATCGTATAGGGAGACGTGAGCACCTGTGCGGAGAGGTCGTCCGCTGGGGGTTTCCGTTCCTCCACCGTCACCTCGATGCAAGAGCCACGGCACAGCACTTTGTGCACATGAACGGTGTAACCCGCGGATGGCGCGGTCCCGAGGAATACCGCGATGACAAACTCCTTCTCCCAGTTGACCGCGGGGAGGCCAGTCATGCCCCTGTGCGATCCAATGAGATCCTCCGCCCAGATGAGGCCCAGCTCTCCGTCGTCCCGCGCCATGGCGACCTCCGGAGCGCTCATCGTCTTCTTGACGCCATATGCCGCGTTATGGCCACCGCACAGCTCCCTGAAGCCCAGCTCCTGCGCGGCGGGGGAACACACACCACAAGCGAATGCGATGAGTGCCATTATGGTTTTCATGACAGGATATCTGCTCTCCCTTCCTGCGATGCCTTGCCACCTATTGAGCGATGATCTGCTGCATCCAATTATTGAACTTAAAAGTTTTTACGCTTTTCACCTTCAACCGTAGGCTGTTTTTCCGCCTGCCCCCGTGGACAGTATTGTATTCCTACCGCCTCCACACATCAAGTTAAAAAAGGCTTTTCATGCACGGCCCAGGACATTCCCCGTTTTTTCGTCGTCCCCTTTTGTAACATATTGGGTGAGTCAGTGTTAGAACTTTTCACAACTGCATTATCGTTTTTTACCACGAAGGTCGCGAAGATAGCGGAATAGGCTAATTGCTCTACTTTTTCTTCGTGCTCTTCGTGGTGAGAACCGCCTTTTAAATAAAACTGGGGAA